>SAMEA104315432__coassemble_88_pt1 | contig 57480 bp, 40 predicted proteins | sample SAMEA104315432__metabat2_low_PE_029 | metagenome-assembled genome bin SAMEA104315432 (sample SAMEA104315432) | gut metagenome | biome: Monkey gut; feature: monkey-associated habitat; material: faeces | place: China | collected 2013 | reverse complement strand
CGTAAGACGTAGGACATTTGTCCCTTAACTTCTCTCTAACTTCCCTAACTTCCCTAACTTCCCTTAACTTCCCCACATGCGAAAGTTCAGTAGCATAATATACAGAAAGCCAAGTGAAGCTGCGCAATCTACGACATGATATTCGCAGATTGCGCAGCTTCTTGATGATTTGTTTCTGTGGCTTACAAGGTGACGGTCACTGTTGCCGAAGGGGCACTCAGTCCGCCCATAGGGTTGGCTGCGCGCACGCTGTAGATTCCAGCTTGCTTTGCAGTATAGGTGGGTTGTTCGGTGAAATCGATCACGTTGCCATCCTTACAGATTGCCCACAACCATGTGTCGTAACTCTTGCTCCATGTCAGTACACCGGCGTTGACGCGGATGTCAACAGGAATAGCAGCCTGTTTGGTATCATCGGTAGGTTGCCAGTCGCCAAACATACGGTTCATGTTGCTGTAGGTATCAGCTTCTTTTTCTGTCAGTGTGGGATTGTTTTCATGGCTATTGGCAAAGATGGTCTTGCGTCCAGCGGTTTCGATGGTCACTCCGTTGCAGTCTCTTGAGTTCCATTCTGCAAAGCGTGCAGGCCATCCGTCATGCATCTCGTTCCATCCCAGAGTGGTAGGCTTCACATTCATTCGTGTGTCGATAAACACGGCAACAGGTGTTGCCTTGCCCCATGGGCGCCCCAAGGTGTAGGTGCCATCGACGTCGTTGCCTGATGCGCTGATGGTGCAGTTTTTGAACACCCAACCTACGTTTCTCGGTTTCGACGGTACTGCAGTATATCCACCGGCAATCTGTAGCAGTTCCAACTGGTTGAAATAGGCATCTCCTTTACCGCAGAGATAGTCGGTACGTCCACGCACCTGACCGCCCTCAAAGTAGTAGAGTCCCTGCTCGTTGCTACTGGTCCATGTGTCTTGGTAGCCATAGAGCAGGGTGTTCTTATAGATGGTGTTGGTGGCACAGTCATAGACAGCGAGGTTGCGTCCGAGTCTGTCGTCGATGCCACTCTTGATGGTGATGTCTTGGAAATAGGTGCCAACGGCAGCGTCTGTCAGTTGGAAAACAGGACTATAGCGTATGGTTTCGTATTTGTGGGCTGTGCCAAACGGACCTTCGAATAGCATGCTCGAATCGTTGGAGATGTCTTGTGTGATGATGGTGGCGTCGCGGTCTTCACCAATCAGCGAGAGGTTGGCAGCGGTGATATAGGTGATAGGGTCGGGCAGATCGCCTTCCCACAATACGGTAGTGCGGTCTTTTCCCGTATGCTTATAGTGTTTCATTGCTCCTGTCGGCATTTTGTAAGTGCCTTTTTTTACCAAGATGCGGTAACGCGTCTGTTGGTCTTTGCGTCTGTTGGCAGCAGCAATAGCATGGCAGAGTTCGGCAGTTGTTGACACCACAGCATCATAGGCATGTTTGGCTTCTGTAGGAATCGTGATGTGTTTAGCAAAAATACCCTGCTCTTTCAGCAGTTGTGCGCAGAGTTGTGCAGCAGCCATAGCACCTTTTTTGTTATAGTGCGTTTTGTCGGTGGTAGTACCTTTGTCGAAGAGTGCCGCATAGCATGCGTCAAAACTGCCGTATTGCTCGTAGAGGTTTTTGGTGGCTGTGGTCATATCCACAAAACTGATATGTTCCTCTTTAGCCAACTGTCTCATGTGGTAGGGATAGTCCATATCATGGTTGTCGCTGTCAATGTGTTGCTGGGTCATGATAGTATCTTGGTGCAAAGCATCAAACTTATCGCCCAAATCGTGTTGTCCGGCACGTGTTATCTTGTGGTCAGCATCGAAATAACATCTGCATACGGGTGAGATAAGCACAGGAGTTGCACCTTTTGCCTTTACCTCTCTGATGATTTTTCTCAACCATTCTTTATAGGTAGAATGGGGGATGGTGCCTCGTTTGTCCTTTCTTACAGTAGCCAACTGTGCCTCGTTTCCCTGTGCAGCATAGAAGGTCTGAAGTTCTTGGTTGTCCATGCCGTTGAACTTCTCATCGTTGTGTCCAAACTGTATGAGCACATAGTCGCCAGAGCCCACGCTATCCTTGGCATTCTGCCATAGTTCGTTATATCCGGCACGCGAGTCTCTTCCGCCTTTTGCATAGTTGAGGCTCACCCATCCATGGGTAAGGAAATTGCCGAAATACATACCCCATCCACGCATTTTTGTCGTGTTGACGTCGTAGGGGGCCATAGTGGAGTCGCCCAGTGTGAATACTTTCTTGGCAGCCTGAATGTTGCATCCCAAGAGGATGGCGATGATGCAGACAGCCACCCTTGTCAGTTGTTGTTTCATGTTGTTGATTTGTCTTTTTACTGAACTTTCGCATGTGGGGAAGTTAAGGGAAGTTAGGGAAGTTAGAGAGAAGTTAAGGGACAAATGTCCTACGTCTTACGGCAAAAGGCTATTGTCTCTTAACTTCCCGAACGACCGTAGGGAGTGATAACTTCCATTTTATGGCACCTTTTCTCGCCATGACAGAATTAAAGCGAGCTTTATTCTGCTCATTTGGCTTAACGAAAACGTTCTTTAACTTCAATCAATTCCATCAGTTGCGAAACTTGAATCTTTTTAGTAGTTATTTTCTATTGCAAAGGTACGATTAAGTGAGCAGAATACAAAAAGAAAACTATTTTTTTTTCTTTTTGTATTCTTAATACTCCACTCTTACGTTGTCCACCCAAAGGGTGTTGCCCACCGAACCGATATAGGCACCACCGTGGCTGGAGTCAAACTGCAGAATCATGTGGGTAGGTGCTTCGTTGGCAGTAGCCCATCCTATTTCCTTCACAGGCATCATCTTTCCTTTCGAGTTTTTCGCCCATTTTGTGTCATTTCCTGACAATAGTCCCATATAGGGTTTGTAGAAATGCTGTCGGGTGATGTCACCGTAGTGGATGGGAAAAGATGCATTCTCCACCCATCCGTTGGTAGTTTTGGCAAAGCGCACCACCATAGTGCCTACACGTTTAGCCCAGATGTTGCCTTTGGCATCCTCCCATCGCTTTTGTAGCAAACAGACGCAGTCTGCCATGTCGATGCCTGCCACGGTTTTCACTTTGCTGAATCCCGTTTCCTTGATGCGGTTGGGGTGTCCCGATAGTTTCACCCGATAGTCGAACACCAGTGCTTTGGGTTTTCCGGTGAATTTCATACCCGCATCGAGTTTTGCCATAGGGTTTGATGTCGAAGTTATGGGTTCGAGGGTTTCGCCGAGGAAGATGCTTCCAGCAGCTAATACTTTGATGTTGACTATGCCCAACACCTTACACGTCTCGATGTGTGTCACCAGTTTGGCACAAAAGCCATGTCCCGGATGACTGTCTCTATAGACCGATACATTGGTTTTGGTAATGCCCGACACCTTCGCCATCACGTTTGACGTACCCCAAGGCGAACCGCCCCAGTTGGTGTATGGTGCATTCTGTTTCCACGTTTTGGCAGGCGCTATCTCGTAGAGGGTCTTGGTGTTTCCACCAATGATAGCACTCTCTTTCACATGGCGTGTCACCCATTGGTTCATATCACCATATTTAATAGGTTGAATGTTCTGGCCGTTAGCATTTGTCGTAGCGGTCAAAGTCAGCGCCAATATGGCGCCCGCTTTCATGAGTATGGCCTTTGTCATTTTATGATGTGTTTAAGTTTCAAGAGTCTTATATCCGTTTCCTGCATACATTCCTCGTAGGTTCTTGGCGTGTTGTGGTCGTCGAGGAAGAAGCGTTTCTGTTGGGGCATAAACCGCCGGCTTGCCAGCGACAGCGTATCGTTGCGGTAGGTTGTTGCCACGTGGCCCAAGGTCAGCAGCGTGTGAAACACACAGTTGCTGGATGCTGGCAACTGGCTGTTGCGATGCAGCGCATCAGCCTCGTTGGGAAACTGTTTGGTGTAAACCTCAGAAGTCCATATCACCATCGGCACATGCAGTTGGTAGAATGACGGATAGGGTGAGGCATGGAGGAATAGGTTGCGGCTATCGTCGAAGATGTCTTCTCCGTGGTCTGAGGTAAAGAGCATGGCAGTAGCGCCTCCTCGCTGTTGAGCCAATCTGATGATACGGTGTAATAGCCAGTCGGTGAAACGTATGGAATTGTCGTAGGCGTTTACCATCATCTGTCGGTATTGTGGTTTTGCTCCATTGTAAGAATCGGGCAGGAAGTGTGCCATCAACTTCGGATAGCGGTCGGCATAGTCGAAGTGTGAACCATAAGTATGTACCACGACAAAGAGTTTGTGATAGTCTTTTGCCAGTTGTTTTCGGAGTGGAGTCAGCACATCGCTATCTGTTGTCATGGCTTTACTGCCTCCATTGGCTGTATCGTGCAGGAAGATGCAGTCGTCAGCCTGTTCGCCGAGGAAGTCAATAAACGAGTGGTTGCGCTGTTGGTTGGAGATGTATGCGGTGTGCCATCCTGCTTCTCGGAAAGCCTGCATGATGCCTTTGGTACTAAACAGGATATTGAAATCCTCTGCCGATGCCAACGACAACAGTATCGGCACACTCTTATGGGTCGTGTTGCTTTGACTCATATAGTTGGAAAACACCGTCAGTCCTTGCTGTTTTGTCAGCAATGGGTTGGTGGGGCGGTGGTAGCCATAGATTTGCCAGTTGTCGGATCTGCTTGTTTCACCCACCACACAGACAATCGTTTGGCGTGTAGTATCTGTCGGGTCTATCGTACTCTTGGCATTGAAAGTGAAATGGTCAGAAGTCTTATGGTATTCTGCCGATGCCTTCTCTCGACCGAATGCTAAGGTGCAATTGTAGCAGGCATTCAGTGGGAAAATGCTGTTGGTAGGTATAAAGTCTGTGGAGATTGTCACCGTTGTGGTCAGTAGAATAGCCGCCACAGCCATGATGAATCCACTCTTTCTCCAGTGTTTCACGAATGTATGGTCTAAATCCCTTTTCTTCGTCCATAGCGTGATGGCGAGGATGATGGTAGGTACATAGATGATGACCACCCAACCGATGGCAGGCAAAAGTTGTGAGAGAAGTTCGCCCACCTCGTCTCCATTGGTAGTGACGAGGTTGAGCCACATATCCACAGCAATAGGACCACGACCATAAAGATAGGTCAGTACCAGTTGGAAGGCACCCAGGAATAGGATGGGAAAGAGGATTATGACCGTGCGACCTATACGTCGTCCCACGGTTAGTGCCAGTATATAGAAGGCTACTGGTGCGATGATATTCACCATGTTGCCCCACAGTCCAAGTCCTTCGGTATAGATCTGTATGATGTTAGGTAGGATGAGTACTGTGAGGAAGAAGTAAAACAGTTTGTTGATAGTCTTTTGTTTCATCATCAGAATGCCTCGTTGATATTGAATATGAATCCTGTGCCGTTACGACTGAAGCCATAGTCCAGTCGCACGTTGACTCCCTTCTTGAACTGCCAGCGGTAGCCTATGCCCGCATTGGGTAAGATGCGGTTCAGACGCATCTCACTGTAACGAGGGAATACCTCTGCGGCACCCAACCATACGACGATGCCGTTGCGATGCCATACATGTTGTCGCAGTTCTATCTGTGCGTCTATCACGTTTTTGTCGCGATAGCGTCCTTCGTAGTAACCACGCATTCTACTGCCTGATCCTACTTCAGAGAGCGATGACCATGGCACCTCACCTGTTGTCTGTCGGGTGTGTATTTCTGCTGCGATGATGGCGCCACGCCATGCTTTGCGGTAGGTGGCAAGTTGCAGTTCTGCCGAATAGTAGGTGTGCTTATTGCCCAACATAGTGGGCGATGTCATGAGGTCGAGTTGTAAGAACCAACCTTTGGAGGCGTTGAGAATAAAGTCTCGAGAGTCTAAAGTATAGCTCAATCCCACACCGATGTCGTTGACTGTCATGGGTTGACCTTCAAGCAGTTGTGGTGCGCGGTCTTTCAGTTTATAGGCATGCACCAGTTGGTAGCGCACGATAGGACCTACATACGAATATCGGTTCAGGCGTGCCAACAGTCGTGTCATCACTTCCAGTTTGTCGTGACTGTATTTGCTTTTGTTGTCATCGTTGTCACTCTGTGGATAACTCAATCCCCAGAGATACGACGGGAAGGTATAGGCATATAAGGTATAGTCCAGTCGGAAGTGGCGTTTGGGGAAGAAGTGGTTGCCGGAAAGTCCTACCATCATAAAGGCTTTGGTAGTGATGTCGCCGTAGAGTGAAGCGTTGGACCGTTCCAACAGCGAGTCGCTGCGGTCGGCACTATAAGTGGCAGAAGCAACAATGCCAAGTCCCAGTCCTGTCTCGTTATCGTAGTGTGGTCCGCCGATGATGCCGAAGTCAATCTTCTTGTTAGGGTCTGGTTTGTCGCTCTCTGCCAGATATTGCATCAGTTTGCCCACCAGTCCTTTCTTCCGTATTGTGTTGCTGTCGTTTTGTAGGACGGTGGCAGCGTCAGTATCTGTGTTTTGTGCTGTCGTTTGCAGTGTAGTCATCGCCATGCAGAGCGTCAACAGGAAAACAAATAGCTGTTGGTAACTATGTCTTTTTGTTCTTTTCATCAGTATGTCTTATATCATTTTACCGTATTGCAGGTCCTTTTTGCAATCGGTAGAAAACTGACTGCAAATATAGCGTTTTCTTTTCATATCTGTCACAATCCTCTGCTTTTCTTTTCTAAAAACATCCTTTTTGAACAAAAATAGCGTAAAGTCGAATGATGTTTCGCCATTACGCGTATCAAACTCTAATGACCGATTAGGATTAGACAAATAGTGGCAAACCCTGTTGGTCTGCCACTATAATAGTATGATGATGAAGGATTGTGGTTACCATGCAGAACCCACCGAGATGTTGCAAATCTTGTTGTTGACATCTCCATCAAACTGCACTTTGCCATAAACGGCAGCGTATGATTCATCCTTTTTCACACCATTAGCTTTCAACAAATCTTTGATGAGAGAACCCACTTGGAAGTAAGCATCTCCAATCTTAACGGCAACACCCGGTACTTGGACGTTGATGTAACAAACCTTTTTGTTGTCGTCACCCATAGCGGTCATCACTTCCTTTCCTTTCAAAGTGAAGGTTGCTGTAGTTGTTGTTTCATCTTCCATGGCATTGTAGTCAGACTCCACCACAACCTTGTCGTATAATCCCTCTATTGCTTTGGGCAACTTGTTGATGTCGGCACCGATTGTAATCTTATCTACTCCATTGTCGGTCATCATAAACTTACAGGCTGGCTGTGCTTCAGCTTTTTGAGCATCACCTTTTCCAGGTGTAGGTATCACACCGGCGTCATACTCTTCTTTGCTAACCACCATGATTTTGGCAATAGTTGCAATACTCTTCCATACTTCTACTGGAGTGGTCTTGCGCATTCCTCCAACAGCTGTGCGTAGAGATACACTGATTCTGCCATCGCTTTTCTGGACGAAACCCAATGTTTTGAAAACAAGGTTGTTTTTGGCATCTAAGAAATAAGCATAGATAGGATCAGACATTTCTGAAGATGGTTTTGCACTGAAATTCACTTGGAGCACTCGGTTTGAATTAACCGATGCAATGACGCCATCAGAGAAGGTAACACCTGTGGCATCGGATGCTTCAAACTTGAAAGCTTTACCTTTATAGGTTGGTCCCATCTCTTGGGCTTTCTTTTCACACTCCTGCAATTTAACTATCATTTCTTGTTTTTTCTCATCGGATAAATCATTTTTGCTGTATCGATCTTCCATTTCATGTTTCAACTCAGACATTTCAATATATACATCGATTAAATCGGCAAGTACACCTTTATCATCCGAAACGGTTTCTGATGCCTCTTGTGAGTCAGACTTACTGCCACCACAAGAAACAAAACACATACAGCACAGGGCCAATAACCCAATCATTAAATAGTCCTTTTTCATAATAAAATCTTTTATAGTTAGAGAAAATAATATTTCTGTTTTAGGTGAGGGAGTCAACCACGTTGCAAATATAGTGTATATTTTTGACAAACAACCATAAAGTCATCATTAATTCTATAGATGGCCCAATATTAATTATTCATAATACGGCGGAATATTCAATAAATTGAACAAGTAATGTATAGACCATTGGCAGCATTACCGCATTGACTCGTATAACTCCGAGGCTTCCTCCCATAATGCTTCATCCTTGCAAGTGGTAAACTGAGCAAGCGATTGCTTGATGCCCTCACGCAACTCTTCGAGATGGGTAGGGGATAGTTCCTGTGTAGCTTTGGATGATACAATGTAATGGACTAACGACTCCAACAACTCGAAAGATGTGGAGTAACTGCCGGCATCGTATGCCTGCTTGGCAATGCGGAGGGTCTCACAGTGGGAAATGTATTGTTCTGACATAGTCTTTTGTTGTTGAATGTTACAGACATCAAAGGTAGTCATTCTCTTTTAATCTACCAACGATACTTTCTTAAACTTAAGAAAAATTAGGAAACAACGCACTTGGGTGACATTCATATTCTAAGTTCTCTACTTTCGTAACATTCCAATTTCTCACCAGATTCATGTCATATATAACAAGGGTAGATACAAGTGTGATATTGGCTAAAGAAAGAAACTGGCTCCCGATGGAGTAATCAGAAACCAAAAACAGAGGGAATCGACATGTGTGATTCCCTCCTATTTATTATAAGGATGATGGGTAGTGATGAGCGGTTAGCCTTGCTCAGCCATAAATGCCATCACCTTTTTAACCTTTTCTACATCTGTTGCACGTCCTGTGCGCAGTGAACCATGAATCTCTGTAGCTCCTGTGGCTTGCAGGATGATGGGTGCACTCACTTCTGTAACACCTGAACCACATAGGATGTTGAACGGATGACCATATTTCACAGACAGTTCTTTGGCTTTCTCTACGAGTTGACGGAGTAGGGGAATACCTTCTTCCGCTGTGGGTTGCTGACCCGATGTGAGAATACGAACGCATCCCATGGCAGCAATCTGTTCGATAGCCTCCATCGGGTTACGGCATCTGTCGAAAGCACGATGGAAGGTCACTTCGCAAGAGAATGTGCCGTCTGGTTGGCGCACCATGTCCATCCATTTGCGACAAGCCTCCAAGTCGATGTCACCCTCTTTGGTGAGTGCTCCAATCACGATACCGTCAGCTTTTTCGTCGATGATAGCCATGCGTATGTCTTCTGCCATCTGTTCCACTTCGTCATCGGTATAGACGAAATCACCGCCACGTGAACGAATCAATACCTGCACACTCAAACCGCCTTCATGACAGCATTTTACCGCCTGACGGGTCAGTTCGCGATCGGGAGTCAGTCCGCCTACTTCCAAATTGCGACACAGTTCTATACGATTGCCACCGCCAAGTACAGCAGCCTCTACACTCTCAATGTTTTCACAGCAAAGTTCTAATATCATATCTTTTTTTGTATTTATTGAATGAATAGTGAATGCTCATGAATAGACTACAGCGTTATTGCGCACTCTGATGGGAAGTGGCATTTGAGTTGATTTCGCTGTCGTCGAGTTGTAAGTCGCCCTTCACACTGTGTTGACTGGTGCGGAAGAGTACGTTCACCTTCTTGGTTTCTCCTGCCTTCAACGAGAACATGGTGCTATGGGTAAGCACATCGCCGCCTTTCAGTCGAGTGCCAGTGGTGAGTAGATAGTCTCCCTCTGGCAACATCAATCCTTCGCGGAATTTGCCTGTTACGGTAGGGTCATCGTCTGCATAGTCGAGTGGTGTGGGTCGTCCGTTGACCATTTTCGAAATGGTGTAGCCATGGTAGTACATGATGTCTTTCGGCACATCCAGTTGTAGTGTGCCCATTGCAACCTGTTCCACTTTCTCTTCTTTGTTAGCAAGTCTGAGCCATCCGCTTGTTGCTGTAGCGTTGTTGTCAGCTACCATTGCCTTGCCCAGTGGGTCGAGTTCCGCTTTCATGCCCAATGCCCGTGCGCCCGCAACGGTAAAGAGTTCGCGGCTACGGTCGTTGCATCGTCTGCTGTTATAGACTCCCACCACTGAGGTATAGAGCTGTTTGGGATTCTTGCTGTTATCCACAGCAATGTTTTGTTCCACCCAGTTGATCCATTCCTTAGCGGTCATCTTCGGCAGTTGTTTTTGCAGGAAAGCCACAAAGGGACGGAGGTGTTCGGTAGAGATGCGCACACCGCCACATTTTAGAGCCTCTTCGTTCATGAGGCAGGCATCGTGTAACACATCAATCGTCACGTCGCTTAGGTCTTTCTCGTTGAGGCCTTTCAGCACGAGAGCCGTATGGGGGTGGTTCTCTTTGATGAATCGTTCTATTACCTTCCAGTTGCTACGTGCTTTGCGAAGCGTCTCGTCTTGTCCTTTGTAGAAAGTATGTTGCTGATAGGCAGCGCGTATGCTGTCTTCGCGCATCAGTCGTCTTCCATTTGCGCTGACTGTATCTACAATGCTGCGGTCTGGTTCTTGAAGTACAGTTGTCGGCACATGCCAGTCGTATTGTTCAGTCCATTCGCATCCTGTTTTGCGATTGGGGGTGATGGTCATGGTTGTGGTGTAGGCATCAGCCTTCATTGCTCCGTATCTATCGCCAGCGCTCACCCATACCTGCAAATCGCCGTAACCGGTTTGAAACGCAGCGCATCCGTTGGCATCTGTTTTGACGGTGTGCAAGGGATAGAACTCCGAATAGTTGTAGAGTCTGAAATCTACCGTAGCATTCTTGATGGGCGTTCCGTTCTCGTCCACCACTTTCACGTTGAGCGTCTTGACTGGAGCGTATGTTGTGGTGGTAGAGATGCTGTTGCCTTCATAGTCGAATGCCCTTACCAGCATGGCACGACTTGCCGCCCAGTTGAACCATCCTTTGTCGAGCGTGGCTTCAGGTTCGCATGCTCCCAAGAATCGCCATTTACCGTCAATCCACACCTCTACCCATGCATGGTTGTCGTCGGTGTGTGCCCATCGTGGGCAATATACTTGTCGTGCAGGGATGCCCACGCTACGCATGGCAGACACAGCGAAGGTGCTCTCTTCGCCACAGCGCCCTATGCTGTTGCGCATGGTAGCCAGTGGTGCTGCGGTTCTACCGTCGCTTGGTCGGTAGCTTACTTTCTCGTGACACCAGTGGTTGACTTCGAGTGCCGCCTCTTCCATGGTCATTCCTTTCAGTCGTGGCATCAGTTCTTTATAAATGACGGCACGTGCTTCATCGAGTGCTTCGTTGTTGACACGCACGGGCAGTACGAAGTTTTGAAATTCCCATAGGGGTACGGTTTGTCCCCATGGCGTGGCCTTTCTGGCTTTCAGTGCGAGTCTCACTTGGTTGCGCCAATAAGATTTGGGGTAATCCACGCTGTCGGGTGTGGGCATGTGCTGATAGAGGAAGTCAAGGCATTCGTTTTCAGTTTGTGCCATTGCGTTAGTTCCCAATGTCATCAGTGCCACTGTAGTAATCAGTAGGTGTTTCATCGTTTTCGTTGTGAGAATATGTTATACATCAACCTTGTTTGTTACACATCAGTTTGTCGTGTGGTGTCCGATGTTGAGTTTTACACGACAGTGCAAATTTACACATTCTTTTCGTAATATCATTCATTTCCCTCTGTTTTTATCATCGGATTGTTTGCGATAAAAAACAATCCGATGATAAGGTGAAGTTGGGAAGTGATATTAGTCAATGGTGTTAGACAATACCCATGTACATGTGTCTTTACTGTGTTTGTTTTTTACTTCGATAGTGTTTACACCAGTGTCCAGTGTAACATCCTTCCATTGTAACACATTAACGTTGTCAGGAAATGCCTGTCCGTAAGACTTTCCATTGATATACAAACTGGCAGGGCCGCTATTGCTAAATGCCTGTATAGTAGTGGTTTTACAGCTTCTTAGTGTATTTCTCCTTCCTGCAATGTACACAAATTGATCGTCTTTGTTCCAGTTGGCTTTGTAGAAATAATAAGCGTCCTTCTTTGTGCGCCTGTCGTAAGTTACCAGTCCCTTGTCGTTGCGACCAGGAATGCTGCCTTCTCTACGACCAGCAGAAGCAAAGTCGAACATACACCAAATAAAGTTGCACCATAGGTATGGGCGTTTCTGTAGTTCAGCCCAATTTCTGATGTGGTAATAGGTTTGCCAGTTTTCTGGATGCCATTGTCCTAATGGGTCTGGGTGAATTAATGAATCTGTTTGTTGGAATACGCATGCGCCTGCTCCATATTCGCTGATACCCATTTTCCTTTCTGGGTGTTTGCGGTGCTCGTTGTCAGCCCAGTTGCCAATTTCTCCCATTTTGTCGTCATACCATCCGAAATATTTGTTGAATGCAATCAAATCGGGTGTGCCGTTGAAATCATCATCTTGATTGCTTGCCCCCATTGTTGGGCGTGAAGGGTCTAATTGATGTGCCAAGTCATGGAGGTCTTTTACCATTTTAGAAGGACGGTCTAACCATCCAGAGTTGATTTCATTGAAGAGTCCCCAAAATAAGATACAGGGGTGATTGTAGTTTTGTAGTATCAGTTCTTTTAACTGCTGACGTAGGTTCTCGTCATAGTTGGGGTTTGTGACATATACATTGACGAAAGGAATTTCCGCCCATGCTACCAATCCGCGACGATCCATTTGTTGGTGTAGGTATTTGGATTGGGGGTAATGACTGAGTCTGATAGCATTGCATCCCATCTCCTGAACGATATCCAAGTCCTCGTCGTGGTTGTACTGATGGAGTGCTGTGGCAATTTCAGCCCTGTCTTGATGCATGTTAACCCCATTGAGTCGATATGGCTTTCCATTCAGAAAGAATCCTTTATCTGCATCTGCGTGATAATAGCGGAATCCTATTGCCTCCTGCCGCCTGTCTATTTCTCGTCCATTCTTTCGCAATATGACAACAGCCTGATACAGAAACGGATCTTTCACTCCATTCCACAAGTGAGGATTGTCTATTGTAGTGGTCATTACCACCTTGTTTCCTTCTGATATTTCGTTGCAGACCAAGCGACGAAGTTGTTTCCCTCTGTTGTATAACTGAAATTCCACTTCGCAACCATCCAGTGATGTTTCTTTTGAAGAAAGTAGAGTTTCTATCTTCAATGCGGCTTTCTTTTCTGTTACCTCTGTTTGAGTGAAAAACACACCAGAACTTGCATAATAGTCAGGTGCAATACAAACATCATCGGTCACTATCAGTTCTACACCCCGGTATAGACCGCCAAAGATATTGAAGTCACCACATATAGGTGCAATATCCATAGTTGGCGCATTATTGACACGAATCTCCAATGTACTCTCCTTTCCTGGTCTGATAAAGTCGGTCAACTCAGCCACAAATGCCGTATATCCGCCTTTGTGTTGTGTTACAAAATGATGATCCACAAAGACATCAGCCACTGTTTGTGCAGCACCAACTTTCAGAAATATGCGTTTCCCTTGGTATTGGATAGGGAGTTGCAGTTTACGGGTGTAGTTACACAGTCCGCGATAGTAATCGGTGTTGCCAAACATTCCGTCCTCTGCATTCCATGTATGTGGCAGGTTTACTTTTGTCATTCCAGAAGAAGATGCTTGAAAGCCACGGTTGAAAAGCCATCCATCGTTTAATGGTATATTGACAGATGCTGATATTGATACGGTAAAAGTTGTTCCAATTAGAAACAATAGAAATAATACTTTTTTCATGTTAGAGTGACATGTTATTGTTGCGTGTAGTAATAGTCTCATGCAAAGTTACACTATTTGTCTGTGAATACCAAGAATTTGTTTTTTTTTGTTAGGTGCTTTTGTTATTGATGATAAGAAACAAATAATTCCGATGACAAGAGGTGGTGGAAAGACTCTTGCGTTTGTGAAGATATTATAAAATATGAGTGAGGATGATACAGGTTTGTATGAAAAGTTGTATCTTCGCATACGATAATAATAATGATGAAGAAGATGATAAAGAGAAAGAAAAGACGCATTCAAGCCACGGTCGCCACCATTCTGATACTGGTGGCGCTGATACTGGCAGGCGTCAGCAGTTATATGATCGACTATTCGTTGGGCTATCCACAACAAGAGCGTAACAGTGCCGAACATTGGCAAGACCGCATCAAAGACGAATGTCCGTGGACGATACACTGGATGGATTCTGTCTATCAGAACCACTGTGTGAAAGATACCTTTGTCACGATGCCATCGGGCTATCGTGCCCATGCCATCTACCTTTATGCGCCGAAACGCACCAACCGCACGGCTGTGGTGGTGCATGGCTATAAGGTGAGGGCAGAGGGTATGCTCCATATTGCCTATCTCTACAATCACGATATGGGATTCAATGTGCTATTGCCCGACCTCTATGCCCACGGCGAAAGTGAGGGCGACCATATACAGATGGGGTGGAACGACCGTTGGGATGTGTTGCGATGGTCGGAAGTGGCTGATGGCATCTTTGCTGATGGGCAGTCAACGCGTCAGGTGATTCATGGTATTTCGATGGGTGCTGCCACGGTGATGGCGCTATCTGGAGAGCAAACACCCGATAGAGTGGAGTGCTTCGTGGAAGACTGTGGCTTCAGCTCGGTGAAAGATGAGTTTGCTGCACAGTTGAAAGATCAGTTTGGACTGCCCGCCTTTCCGTTGATGACTACCACGTCGTGGCTCTGCGAGGCACGTTATGGCTGGTCGTTTGACGAAGCCCGACAGATAGACCAGGTGCGCAAGAGTGTGAAACCGATGCTCTTTATTCATGGCGACTGCGATGATTTCGTGCCTTATCGCATGTTAAAACCCCTTTACGAGGCAAAGACACATGGTCGCAAAGCCATCTATGTGGCAACAGGGTCAGACCATGCGCACGCCTATCGTGATCATCATCAGGAATATACTCAGCGTGTGAGGGCGTTTGTGCTCAGCAATCTTTTGAGCAAGAAGGTGAGAAAGTAGGGGAACGTATAGTATTTCCCATTGAATCCTATGTTCTTGTTGCAGAGCTTGATGCCGTAACGGATGTCGGGATATTTTCCATCTTGCGCTGTCAGTTTTGAAAGTGATTTAGTGGTATTGTCAGTGGCTTTAACCTCTACGGGGATGAGTGATTTGGCATCGCGGATAAAGAAGTCCATCTCAATAGTGGATTTTTCATTGCGATAGAAATACAGGCTGTATCCTTGTTTGACAAGCATGTCGCTCACGATGTTTTCATAAATAGCACCTTTGTATGTGCCATAGTTTTTGTTTGTCCTTAGGTCTTCTTGTGATTCTTCGTCGAGTGAGGCAACCAACAATCCTGTGTCTTTATAATAAAGTTTATAGGTTTTGGGATCATAATTGCCTTTCAATGGAAGGGTAAGTTGTGACAAACAATAGCATACGTTGATGATACCAGCATTGCGCAACCATTCTATGGTTCCCACATATTCTCTGTTTCTCGCTCCACGGGCAATTTTACTTATTTGGAATTTCTTATTGTCTTGTCCAAGGAATACGGTGATGTGGTCATAGACATTCTTGATTCTGCCTTTGTCGAGTCCGTGTGCATATTTGGTAATGTCTTCTTCGTAGTCGAGTAGAAGTTGTTGCTGCATTTTGAGTGTGCCACTGAAGTTATTGTTAGAGACAAACTGGTTGACCACAGCAGGCATGCCTCCAATAGTCATATATTCACGGAATATCTTCTCCAAAATATCCATTTCTATGCGAGTAAGTGGAGTGATGGTAGTCATTTTGTCGTATAGACTATTTATGAAAGAGGAGTCATAACCTTTTGCCCACAAAAACTCTTCGAAATCCATGGAATGCATGGTGTAATCTTCTTTATATCCTACACTATTTGATTCTATTTCCTGATAGTTGATGCCCATCAGCGAGCCAGAGCAGACAACATCATATCTGCCGTCTATCTTAAAGGCTTTCAGACTGGTGGCGCAGGCTGGGCAGTCTTGCATTTCATCAAAGAAGATAAGAGTGTTTGTAGGTTCAATCTTCAGAGAAGGATCGATAAGTGTTAGATTTCTGATGATGTCATCCACCTCGTAACCTTCTTCGAATATTGCTTTGTATTTGGGTTGCAATACGAAGTTGATGGCTACCACATTTTTGTAGTTGCTATGGGCAAATTGCAAGATAGAAGCTGTCTTTCCCACTTGTCGTGCACCTTTGACGATAAGAGGGAGTCTGTTCTCGTTTTTCTTCCATTCTTTTAGAATGTTGTCAATCTTTCTTTGCAAAAGCTTCATAATCAATACTTTTTGGTTCTATTTTGTTTGCAAAGATACTTGTTTTTCACAAAATTCCCAAGCGTTTTGTCTACAAAATCACAAAATTCCATGGTTTTTTGGTGTATTTCTCACAAAATTCCATGGTTTTTAGGCTGTGAAATCACAAAATTCTATGTTTTTTCGGTGTGTTTTTCACAAAATTCTATAGTTTTTAGACTGTAAAATCACAAAATTCCATGGTTTTTCAGCGCGTTTTTCACAAAATTCCATGGTTTTTAGACTGTAAAATCACAAAATTCCTAAGCATGTTGACAACATGCAATTCGGCATTTTTCTGCCATACAGCCTGATGCCTAATAGTTGCTTGTTTTCTTAGTATGCTGCAAAAATATAAATTTGGAGGAAAGATTAAGCAAAGGATGTATTTCCTATGTATTAGGAATATATCACGCGTATGCGCACACGCGACATCGCACTTTTGTTACCACTCGACCACCAGACAGGGCTAAAACATTGAAGGAGAATAAAATGGCCAGTGTGGTCGAATCGTGGAAACTGTAATCTTCGACCACACATCGACCACCAAAATCAGATTTAGGGAGAGATCCTCGATGTCCTGTTTTGTTTGAAAAAAATGATGGATTCTGAAGATGGCGAAAAAGCAAAACCGAAAAAAAATATTGGAAAACTCTTGCATTCGCTCATCAAATTTATTATCTTTGTAGGCGGAAAAACACACCACGCCCTATCAGCCTAACGGGCATGAACCTGATAACGAGAAACACATTTTTAAATTTAATAACTTAATAATTAACAGCTTATGAAAACACAACCTATCGAAACACAGACTGTCAAACGATTGATTACTGACCAATGGGCTTATTGTTTCAATACCCAATGCCCACTTGCCTCACAATGTTTTCGACAAATCTCTATGCAGTACAAAGATGCTGATCTCCATCAAGGATATGCCATTTATCCAGATGCCATCAATAATGGTGATTGTCATTATTTCGTGCGTTTGAAAATGGTGAAAACAGCATGGGGAATGAACAATATGTTGAAGCATGTAGAGTGTGGTAAAATTGGCGAAGTTCGTCAACAGTTGATCAATTATTTGGGCAGTATTCCCACCTTCTATCGTTATAACCGAGGAGACAAACATCTGTCTTCCGAACAACAGCAAGCGATTGTTGGTATGCTTAAAGACAATGGGTGTTCTTATGTCACATTCGACCATTATGAAGATGAATACATGCTGACAGATCAATATGATGGTTAAACCATTAAAATGCAGGTGCACAATTCTTTTCAAACGTTTGATATGAGTCGTTTCCAACGTTGAAAAAACATTTTTCTCCGCTTGAAAAAACATCTTTCTTACGTTTGACAATACTTTTATCCAACGTTTGACAATACCTTTATCCAACGTTTGATAATACTTTTATCTAACGTTTGATAATACCTTTATCCAACGTTTGATAATACTTTTGTCAGGTATGTGGCAAAGGGATGAAAATGTTGGATAGCCATGAAAGACACGGGCACCTGTATGGGGAAATAAACATAAGTTATTGAACAATAAATAAATATAAATACTATGAAATTCACAATTACAAGAAGAAACACAAAAAACAGACAGACCTTGAGAACCGTTGACATCGTGAAATGGATGGAGCAAATTGCACATGATGATGCGCAACAGACTGTGGGAAAATTTCGAGAAGAGGTTGCCGACAGTATTTTGGGCTACGACTTTCATCATGCCATCCCCACTTGGCGCCATGTGTTCCCTGCTGCTGAATTTACAAAAGACAGTAACGACAACCTTATGATGACTCGTAACAATGGTATTCTTATGTTGTATTTTGATGACATTATAGGGAAAGAATCACTCGAAAAAGCCAAGACAAATGCCGCTTTTCTGCCCTCTACCTACCTTGTGGTGACCGCTGCCGATGCTAAGGGCATCGTGGTATTGGTGCGCTATGCTGATGAAAATGGCATGTTGCCTGCTGATGAAGAAGTGGCAAAACACCTCTACCGTCAGGCAGCAGCACGCATCAGACCGCTCTATCTCTCGCAGATTGAAGGAAAAGTAGCGAAGGGAGAATCTTCATTGTATGATAATTTCCTCGACACCATCGATGCCCATCCGTATTACAATCCCCAGGCAATACCGCTTCGCGTGAATCGCTATGGGGAAGATTGTCTGTCGGATATGTTGGATATGCCATTGCCTGTGGAAGTCGATGATGCAACAGAAAATCCGCTTTCGGAGATCAAGCGTATGATAGCCTATTTTGACAGTCACTATGACTTTCGCTATAATGATCTGATGAAATATACCGAGTATCTGAATCGGCAGAAAGCGTATTACGACTTTCAACCACTCGATGAGCGCGTGAAAAAACGCATGGCGGTCGAACTCCATCTGGCAGGAATCCGTGTCTCGTATAAAGATGTAAGAAATTATCTTGATTCGGATATCATACGCCAATACAATCCTATGGACCACTATCTCTACCGACTGCATGGAAAATGGGACGGACAAGACCATATCGGAGCATTGGCACGAACCGTACCAACCGCCAATCCACACTGGGAAACATGGTTTCGCATCTGGTTTCTCGCCATGGTCAACCAATGGCGCGGACAGTATAACCGACGGTATGGCAACAGTATGGTGCCTCTGCTCATCTCGCCACAGGGTTACCATAAGAGTACGTTTTGTCGCAGTTTGCTACCGTCCGAACTGCAATGGGGCTATAACGACAATCTTTTACTCAACGAGAAACGCCAGGTGTTGCAGGCTATGTCGCAGTTTCTGCTGATCAATCTCGACGAGTTCAACCAGATATCGCCCAAGGTGCAACAGGGTTTTCTGAAAAACCTCATCCAGTTGTCTAATATCAAGATCAAACGCGCTTATGGCACTCATGTTGAGGAATTTCCGCGTCTCGCCTCGTTTATTGCCACCAGCAATATGGACGATATCTTGGCAGATCCGTCAGGCAATCGCCGTTTTATGGCTATCGAGTTGACTGCTCCTATACGTGTGGATTGTCGTCCCAACCACGAACAACTTTATGCACAGGCCGTTGCGGCAATAGAAAATGGTGAGAAAACATGGTTTGACGAGGAACAAACGAAACTGGTCATGGAAAACAACGAGCGGTTTACCACCATCATCCCTGTTGAACAGTGTTTCGCAGCATGTTTCTCACCGGCAGCCAATGAGATGGAGGGCGAGTATCTGTCGGTAGCAAAAATCTATGCCGAACTGAAAACTCGGTTCGGCAGTGGCTTGAGTGTGGCGAATATACAAACACTTGGTCGTCACTTGAAGCATATTGCTGGTTTGGAAAGACGTGTCACCAGATATGGTACAGACTATCTCGTGAAACGCCTTGGAGCAAGTTGAAAAATAGACTGTGGTCGATATGTGGTCGAAAAACGCAGTGAAAAGACCTTCGACCACAGTGTAGCTTGTTGAAAACCAACGTATTAGTGCTATGCTGTGGTCGTGTGGTCGAAATTTTCTAAAAACTAAATTTTTGTACGTCGGTCAGGGCTTTGACCACGCGAAACATCTTTGCTGATAGCAACGGTTAGAAGAGGAATGTGCTGAATAGATTGGTGTTGATCTCTTTCTGTTTCAGTTCGTTGCGCATTCTTTCCGTTGCCATCTTGAAGAAGAAAAGTATAAGGTGCTCATCAGTGGCTTCGGTGCGAATCATACGTAGTGCAGAGATATACTCTTGTCGCTGTTCTGCTGGGATGATCAGTAGTGGATGGCCTAAACGTAGCAAGATGTAGTTGCTGATGAGGCGACCTGTTCGTCCGTTGCCATCGCGGAAGGGGTGGAGGTATTCATAGAAACCATGAAAGCGTGCAGCAATGACCATAGGGTGTGGTATTGCTATCGACGATGTTGCAGCAGACTGTGAAGTCTGCGCAGCAAGAATAGCTTTTTCGGTAGAAGCGAGAAGTTCGGGAACCTTTGCCACAAGTTTTTCGTGACTGCCAAAGACAGTGTCGCCTGCTGCCATATCTGTTGTGGTATATTCACCAGGTGTAGCATCTGGTGACTTATAGGATAGGGTGTGGCAAGTCACTCGCCTATTGGTTTCTTTCAGAAGTTCCTCGTTGAGTGGTGTTTGGATATGCTGGACGATGTATTCGAATGCATCGAAATGGTCAAGCATTTCGAATGCTTCAAGCAAACTCTTGCCTGCGGGAATCATGCCCAGTCCTTTTTCTTTCAGTTCGCGTGTGTCATCTACAGAAAATGTGTTGCCTTCTATGGCGCATGAGTGGGTAGAGTAGAGTATCTCATTGTAACTGAGGTATTCTGCTCTGTCCATCTTGTTGACGACAATGTTTTGATACTGTTGTCGCAACTTCTCGTATTCGGCTATTTCTTGTTCGAATGTCATCGATTTTGCACGTTATGTGGGCAAAATTAAAGATTTATCCTCAATTATGCAAATCTTTTCAACTCTTTTCGTCTATGGTGGCTTTCCACGAAGTGTAAAACTACATAGAATGGTGCGGTTGGAAGAGCAGTGTGGTACTACTGGATGCGATGCTCTGGATGCATAACATCGCTGTAAATCAGATTCTTCTGTGCTTTAACACCTTTTGTCTTGAAGAGTTCTCTGACTGTGACAAAGCGGAAACCTTTGGCTTGCAGTATGGGGATGAGCTGATCGACAGCAGCAACAGTCTGTTCGTTGCCCTTGAAATCGTGGAGCAAGAAGATGAGACCGTCACGTGCACAAGCTGTCAGGCGCTCTACACGCTGTTCGGCAGTGATATGGTCGAGCCAGTCTTCACAACCTTCACCACAGATGAATCCCAAATCGACATTATCATACAGTGTCTGGTTGACATTGATATATGGTGGACGGAAGAACACAGGCGCCTCACCCACATATTTCTCAACCAAAGCCGAGGTTGTCTTGATTTCTTTGCGGATAGAGTCGGGCGTGAGTTGCGACATCGGGCTGTGGGTAAGGCTGTGGTTCTCAATCTCGTGACCCTCGTCGTGGGCACGTTTCATCACTACGGCACTCTCTTCGGTGATATTGTTGCCAATGACGAAGAAAGATGCCTTGACACCATGTTTCTTCAATACATCGAGCATGTGGACAGTAGTGGTGGTGTTGGGACCATCGTCAAAACTGAGGGCCACCAGTTTTTCCTGAGCGAGTAGAGTCATGGTCTGTATAGCCATAAACAATAGTAATGTTAGTTTTTTCATTTCTTTTATGTATAGGTTAGGCGGATGTTCCGCACTGGCAAAGGTACTATAAAAAAATGAATCGCACAATAGAATGTAGGAAAAACATATCCGTGCGGTGTGAAATCAAAACTCTACGTAGGGTTCCAAGCGTTTCAAATCATGTTCGCTGAATGCGGCAGAAAACTCTAAGTCTGCCAGCGAGTGGATACGACCATAGAGCCGGCGATAGTCTATGATATCTTTAGCCTGATAAAAATTGATATAGGGGTGACGCCGCAAAGCAGAGAACGACAACTCGTTGATTTTCAGTTTGGCAGGATTGGGCTTGCTGATGACGAAATACTGTTTGGCCTGCTTGGGAAAATTCTCAATCTCGTCGAGTTGGTTGACATCCACATAGCCACCAATCCATTTACCATGGCGAATAATCTCCTTGGCATAGAACGTGCCGATGCCTGGCACTTGACGTAGCGTTTCCTCGTTGGCAGTGTTGAGCACGATGCGTTGGGTGTTGGTAATCTTCTTAATCCATTTCGTAGTGTCGCGATGCTGGTAGAGCGAGTCACGTCGCATACGAGATGTGTCGCGTGGGTGACGGTTGTCGGCAACCAGTGATGCTGCCGACTGATAGTCTGCCGAGATGCGGATATAGGGTTCCAGTCGGCGGTAATCCTTGACGGTCAGTCCGTAAAGGCGAGCAAAATCGGCTTTAGTGCGATAGATGCCACCTTTCGACCTGTATTTATAAATGTTGCGCACCTGCCATGGGCGCAGTCCCAAACGGAGCAGTTGGGTAGAGTCGGCTGTGTTCGGATCAAACACAAACGACTCCACCCGCTGTCCTTGGGCGTGATAATAGCGATGCTTGGACTTTTCTGGAGCTTCTTTACGTGCGCGTACCGATTCTGTATGGTTGTCGTCGGTCAGCGCAAAAAGGATTCCCATCATGGCGATACCCACGATGAGCAACGAGATAATGACCCGGCGGTCGCTATATACCATGGCAATGCTTATTTGGCAGCCAGAACCTCTACTTCGACCAAAGCCCCTTTGGGCAGACGGTCAACGGCAACAGCCGAACGGGCAGGGTAGGGCTGAGCAAAAAACTCGGCATAAACCTCGTTCATAGCGGCAAAATCGTCCATAGAGTCGAGATAGACAGTGGTTTTTACCACATGACTCAAATCGGTGCCTGCGGCTTCAAGCACATGTTTGGCATTGGTGAGACATTGGCGAGTTTGTTCCTTAACACCGCCTTCTACAAAGTTGCCGGTGGCAGGATCTACAGGAATCTGTCCAGATGCGAATACGAAACCGTTTACTTCGATGGCCTGACTGTAAGGACCGATGGCTGCTGGAGCCTGTTCTGAATGGATTTGTTTCATTGTCTTTTTCTTGTTTAAGCCCCCAAGGGTCGTTAGACCATTAGGAGATGTTTGGGGTTAGATATTTGTTTCTGGTCCAAAATTACTGCTTTTTCCGCAATAAACCATCATTAGCGGTGTTTTTTTCTATGTTACATGTATTTTTATATGAAAGTGTTAAAACCTCTATAAAACGACAGAAAATGGCACAAAACCATCCTTTATATGGGGAAAATGTGTTGTTTGGTACATGATGCAAAGGTTTTGATACATGATATATGTCATATAAAGTGTATGTTACACACTGTAAACTACTCGTGCGAAATACTTCGTAACTTTGCAATCAAACAAAACCAACCATTTAGACCCCAATGCAGTCTGGATTATGTAAAACAGAAAAAACCATTGTACATGGTTTCCTAAAACTAAAAAAGAAGCAATGCAACTATTCAACTATTCAAAATCAATTCGGCTGTGGCTGATACTCCTGCTTTTTGCAAATGTTGCAAGAGCAGGGGCACAGACCACAACTGAATTGCCCGCTCTGAAGGTTAGCGGCAAACAGTTGGTTGATCCCACTGGTAAGGCTATTCAGCTGCATGGTGTGATGGACACGCCCAACCGCTATTTCAACGGATGGCGATGGCAATCGTGGAAGCCCGGTTACGACACAGCCGACATTCCACCATGTCTGACTTTCTTTGAGAAAATCTTCACGGCTATTACCGACAAGTCGCAAGGGTCTTATTGTAATGTGTTCCGTCTGCACATGGATCCTTGTTGGACCAATAGCGGAAATGCAACCAATGAGGCGGATATTTCTAAATTCTCGCTCGCTCGCTATAAGACTTTCCTCAATCAGCTTTATATACCTCTTATTAAGAAAGCGCTTGCCCACGGACTTTATGTCATTGTGCGCCCTCCGGGTGTTTGTCCGCAGAATATTAAGGTGGGAGACAATTATCAGAATTATCTGAAGACCGTTTGGCGGGAATTTGCACAACATGAAGAGATTAAAGCGTTGGCAGGTAAAGTGTCTATCGAACTCGCCAACGAACCCGTCAATGTATATTCGGCTAATGGCGTAAAGTATGGGTATGACAATGGTAAAGGACAATTCCTCGCTCCCAATGCCTTGCACGATTTCTTCCAACCCGTAGTAGATGTTATTCGTCAAGCAGGATTCACCGGAATAATCTGGGTGCCGGGGGCAGGTTATCAGTCGAACTATGTGGGCTATAAGGAGTATCCTATCAGTGATAATAACTTTGGTTATGCTGTTCATGTCTATTCTGGATGGTATGGCAACATTACCGATAATAACTGCAATCCGCAGACTTTTATTACCAATTTTCATAATGATGTGCCTGTAGTGGATTTCAAACCCGTCATGGTGACCGAGATTGATTGGTCGCCAGAAGATCCCGGACGCACATCGGAGGGACACTATAATGAGTGGAACCAATGGGTCGTTCCCAACTTTGGCAGTTGGGCAACTGGTTCGACGTCGAAATGGGGCGCAGCTTGGAAAGCCGTGCATGACCACTTCGGTAATATCGGTATGACACTCACCCATACCCATGACTATCTCGATATTGACGAATATCTCGCCAATGGCACTGTGCGACCAGCGTTCCAGAATGCGAAAAAATATAATCTCTTTGAGGAGTGCTGTGCCTATGCCTGTTTCCAATGGTATAAAGAATGGTGGGAGAAACAACAAAACGCTTCGGGCATCGGTTCGGTGGCTTCTTCACAGGAAGTGGCTCACACCTATTATTATAATATAAGAGGTGAACAGGTGGAAAAACCGCAAAAGGGTGTTTATATCATTAAACAAGTGTTAAAGGACGGAACTGTGCGTAATCGCAAGGTGTTTTCGTCTGAATAAAGTATTTGTTACTCTGCGAAAAGTGAAAACTATAGTAAATACGTAACTTTGTACGCAGAAATAAGCCTGTGAATTCAGCAACCTAAAACAAAATATCAATCAAAAATGAAAAAACATGGTTAAACAAGTGTTAACAATGAAGCGTTCGCTCTCTTTGATCGCGATGCTGATGCTCTTCACTTTGGGCGCATTTGCCCAGAAGGGAATCACGGTCAAGGGTACGATCGTGGATGGTTCTGGTGAAAGTCTCATCGGAGCTACAGTGAGAATTAAGGGAGATGCCAGTTCGGGTACGGTTTCCGACTTCGATGGTAATTTCTCTATCAACGTGCCTTCTGAGGCTTCCGTTCTGGAATTCTCGTACGTCGGCATGGTTACCAAGAGCGTGAAGGTTGGTAAGCAGCGCAATCTGCGTATCGAACTTTCTGACGATAACGCTCTGCAAGAGGTAATTGTTGTTGGTTTCGGTCAACAGAAGAAAGAGTCTGTGGTCGGTGCCATTACGCAAACCACGGCGAAAGTGTTGGAGCGCACCGGTGGTGTGACCAGTTTGGGACAGGCCTTGGCGGGTAACCTGCCTGGTGTTGTTACCATGCAGACTACTGGTCAGCCTGGTGATGAAGATCCAACCATCACCATTCGTGGTGTGACGTCGTGGAATAACAGTGCACCTCTTATCCTTGTCGATGGTATCGAGCGCCCCATGTCGAGCGTTGATATCAACTCCGTTGCTACCATCTCCGTGCTGAAGGACGCATCAGCCACAGCAGTATTCGGTGTACGTGGTGCCAACGGTGTAATCTTGATTACCACCAAACGTGGTGAAGAGGGCAAGGCTACGGTCAATGTTAGTGCAAGCACTACGCTGAAGAGTTATTCGAAGCTTCCTGATATGATGGATGCTTACGATGCGCTCAGTCTGCGTAATGATGTAATCGAGGCTGAGTTGCCCTACCGTCCTGAGGCTTGGGCTTACTATCTGACTCGTGACCGTATTAATAAGTATCGCCATCCTGCCAACCAGGAGGAGTTTGAACGTTATCCTAACGTAAACTGGGTCGATGAGTTGCTGAAGGACGTCGCAGTTTCGTATCAGGCTAACGTGAATATCTCTGGTGGTACTAAATTTGCCAAGTATTTCGCAAGTGTCGATTACGCACACGAAGGTGACATCTATAAGAAGATGCCATCACTGCGTGGTTACGACCCAGGATTCTCTTATGACCGTGTCAACGTGCGCAGCAACTTGGACTTCAATCTTACCAAGACTACCAAATTGCATGTAAACCTCTCTGGTTCACACGCTGTGAAGAAAGCTACACAGGGTCAGTATGAAAATCTCGTTTGGTCTGCTTTCTATGGTATCTCACCTGATGCCTTCCGTCCTATCTACAGCAATGGTGCTTTCGGTTACTATGCTCCGAACCCCGACCAGGCTGCTACCAACTCTATGATGGACTTGATCGTGAACGGTATCGGTTATACTACTAACGACCGTCTGAACACCGACTTCACCTTGGAACAAGACCTCGGCTTCATCACCAAGGGATTGCGTGCACAGGTACGTTTGGCATTCGACAACGCCTTCAATGAAACAGGCCGCGGTATTGATGATACCACCGACTGGGAGGATGACTTCACACAGTGGATTGACCCTGAGACCGGTAAGATTGTAACCAATGTTACTACCGACAAGAACTACAAGTTTGACTTTAAGAACAACAAGGCTTGGAAAACAGGTGCTGGTAAGGTGAATGACTGGATGTCATATCGTCGTTTGAACTATTCTGCACAGGTTAACTGGCAGCGTCAGTTCGGTCAGCACAACGTAGGTGCCATGGGTAACTTCAACCGCGAACAGTATGCTACCGGTAGCCAGCAGCCTTACTATCGTGAGAACTGGGTATTCCGTGCCACATACGACTATGCTCATAAATATATGATTGAGTATAACGGTGCGTACAACGGATCTGAACTCTTCTCACCCGACAACCGTTTCGCATTCTTCAACTCAGGTGCTATCGGATGGACTATCAGTGAAGAGAAGTTCATGAAGGTGCTTCGCGATAAGCACATTATTGATATGTTGAAGTTCCGTGCTTCTTACGGTGAAATCGGTGACGACCAGGTGTCAAACCAGCGCTGGCTCTATATGGATCTCTGGGCTAACTCAGGTGCCTTCCGTCAGAACAGTACAGGTGTGGATCCTGCAAAGAGCCCCTATACTTGGTGGCAACAGACACAGTTTGGTAACCCCGACCTCCACTGGGAGAAAGCTAAGAAGCTCGACATCGCTGCCGACTTCGGATTCTTCGGTGGTCTGATCACTGGATCGTTCGACTACTTCAAGGAGAAGCGTTCCGATATTTTGATTACAGGTAACGACCGTGCCGTTCCTTCATACTTCGGCGGTGGTGCTCCTGCAGTCAATAAGGGTAAAGTGAATAGTGAAGGTTATGAAGTTGACATCCGCTTCAACAAACAACTCAATAAGGACTGGCGTCTCTGGGGTAACGTATCGTTCACCCACGCTAAGAGTGAAATCATCGACCGCGATGACCCAGAACTGAAACCTATCTACCAGAAGAACGCCGGCAAGGGTATCGGTCAGACCTACTGCTATGTTGACAAGGGCTACTATAACAACTGGGACGAACTCTATGGTAGTACCGCTCACGACCAAAACGACGACGAGCGTATGCCCGGTAACTATATCATCCTTGACTATGATGGTGACGGTAAGATTACCTCTAACGACTATATTCCTTACGGATTCACCAGTATCCCTCAGAATACCTGCAACTTCCAGATTGGTGTTGACTTCAAGGGATTCTCTGCTTTCGTACAGTTCTATGGCACCAACAACGTATCACGTTCGGTGGGCTTGAGCAGTCTCGGCGGTACACGTAACACCGCTTACCACGAAGGTAGCTATTGGACTAAGGAAAACCAGACCGGTGATGTGCCCCTGCCACGATGGCTGACTAAGAAGAGCCCATATACAGATGGTACACGCTTCATGTTCGACGGTTCATATCTCCGCCTGAAATATGCAGAAATCGCCTACACCTTCTCTAAGGAGAAATGGCTCCACTCACTTGGACTTCAGAGTCTGAAGCTTTTCGTCAACGGTAACAACCTCGCCCTCTGGACTGATATGCCAGACGACCGTGAGTCAAATACCGGTGGATGGAGTGCTTATCCTACTCAGAAGCGTTTCAACTTAGGTTTCAAAATCACACTTTAAACGCAAAGAAAATGAAGAAAACATTTATATATGTTCTTGGTGCACTTTTCTGCATGACACTCGGACTCAGCTCATGTACCGATTATCTGGATCGTGATGAGCAGACTGTATTGTCGAAAGAAGACGCCTTCAAGAACTTCAAGAATTTCCAGGGATATGTCGAGGTGATGTATAACGTCATCCCCGATGTTGCCAAGCACTACTGGGTAAGCTCATTCAACTGGGGAGATGATGAAATCATCACTACCGGTGCCGGCGAATATCTGGCTGGCTACTCAGTTGATAAAGGTTCATACCGCGACTTCCTTTACGGTTCGGGTAAGAACGGTACCACTTTCTTGGACCGTGACTGGTCTATTGATCAGGGTTCTAACCAAGACGACCGTTTCAAGAAGTCACTCTGGGGTGGTGGATGGTATGCCATCCGTCAGGCAAACATCGGTCTGAAGGCCCTTGAAGATGGTATGCTCACTGATGCTACTCAGGAACAACGCAATTTTATCAAAGGTCAGTTGCTCTTCTTCCGTGCATGGTTCTATTTCGAACTGACTACCTATTGGGGAGGTCTGCCTTACATGACTGAGCCTCTTAATCCACAGGAGCAGTTCAGACTTCCACGTATGAGCTATCAGGAGTGTGCAGACCACATGATTGCAGACTTCCGTGAAGCTGCTAAACTGTTGCCTGTCAATTGGGATGATACCGATACTGGTCGTCCTACCAAGGGTAACAATATCTTCCGTCCTAACAAGATTTGGGCGCTCTCATATCTTGGTAAAGCTGCCCTCTATGCCGGTAGCCCACTGATGGTCAATGGAACAGACAACGATTTGCGCACTTATGATGCCAACTACTGTAAGATTGCTGCCGATGCGCTCGGTGAAGTGCTTACTATGGTTGACAAAGGTCAGTGCCAGTATAAACTCGTTGACTTTACAGACTACAGCAAACTGTTCTATGAGCGTAAGGACTTCTTGATGCCTGGTTCTACCGAAGCTATCATGCGTAGCCCTTCATTCGGTGCCGACTCATACTGGCGTCAGATGAACTCATACCAGCTCTCTGCTATCTGTAACGGTGACGGTATCATTCTCTGTCCTACTGCTAACTATGTAAACTACTATGGTATGGCTAACGGACAACCTCTTTATAACGAAGATGGAACTGTCAACGCTGCTTCTGGTTTCGATGAGCATCATCCTTGGAAAGGCCGCGACCCACGTTTCTATCACGACATTGTCTATGATGGTGTGAAGATGATCAAAAACGTGGCTGCCGATGTTGCCAAGTATGGTCCTTACGAGTTTGCCAACTTCTATAATGGTGGTAATGGCGTGAACGACCCGAAGTCAACCTCACGTACTGGTTATCTGAACTATAAGTTTATACCCATCGGTGCTAACTTGGCTGATAACGATTATGGTTGGGGATTCCACATGCACCTCTCATGGCTGCGTTTGGCTGAGGTTTATCTGCTCTATGCAGAGGCTACTGCAGAGGGTTATGGAAGTGCCACAGCGAAAGCCAGTGGATGCAATCTCTCTGCCGAGGATGCTATCAATGTGATCCGTGACCGTGCAGGTGTGGCTCATGTTGATGCCAGCTTTACTGGTAGCGTAGAGAAGTTTATGAGTGAAGTACGCCGTGAGCGTGCTGTAGAGTTGGCTTTCGAAGGCCATCGCTTCAATGACCTCCGTCGTTGGAAACTCCTCACCGTTTATCCTTACACTATCAAGACCAAGCAGACATTTGACCGTGATCCAAGTGTGGCCTTCGATGGTAATGCACCAAAGGACAATGCTGTGGTCAACTTTGAACAGGAAGTTCTCGTGACACGTAAGCTTTCGGCTAAACACTATTGGTTGCCATTCCGTATCGATGATGTTACGATGTATCCTGAATTCGGCCAGAATCCTGGTTGGTAATGGTAATATTAATGATTAAACAGAATAACAAATGAGACATATATATAAAGGACTTGCGTTGTGTGCATCTTTGGTTGCAGGCTCAACAGGTGTTTATGCCCAAGAAGCCGAGACCGATACGCTCGACAAGGTGCAAGTGGCATTCCGCGCTGTCGATAAACAAGACCTTATGGGCGGTGTGTCGGTAATAGACATGAAGGAGATGGCCAAAAAGAACTATGCCACCAGCAGTATCGAGTATATCGAAAACGTGGTCGGCGGTGTCAATGGCGGTCTCTGGGGATATGGCGACTATCTCGTTGTGGTAGATGGAATGGTTCGCGATGCCAACAACGTGCTTCCACAGGAAATAGACCAAGTTACCCTGCTTAAAGGTTCGGCTGCCGTAGTGCTCTACGGACCACGTGCCGCTAAGGGTGTGTTGCAGATTACTACCAAGCGCGGACAGATGGGCGACCTCCGTATCAACGCACATGCTGACATGAGTATTGGTACTCCCATCTCGTTCCCCAAGTATCTGGGATCTGCTGAATATATGAGTTACTATAACCAAGCTCGTATCAATGACGGTTATGATAAGAACTATTCAGACGAGGAAATCTATAACTTCGCTTCTGGAAAGAATCCATACCGTTATCCTAACTTTGATATGTACGACAGCCAGTATCGTCGTGACTTCACCACTCGCTATGAGGGAATCGTCGAAGTTACAGGTGGTACAGAGCGTGTGAAGTACTACACTACTTTAGGTTACTATCGCAACAACGAACTGTTGAAGGTGGGTAATACCAAGGACAACTTTACCAGCCGCTTTTTCGTGCGTGGTAACATGGACGTGAAATTCAACGACTGGTTGTCTGCTAAGGCCGATGCTAATGTGACCTTCTACGATGCATTCGCTGCAAAGACTGCTTGGTGGGCAGAGGCCGCTACATTGCGTCCACATCTCGTTTCTCCATTGATTCCCATCAGCTTTATCGAGTCAACCGACAAAGCATCGCTCGGTACGGTGATGAACAGTAACTACCTGCAAAATGGATTCTTCTTCGGTGGTACACAGTCGAACCCCACCAACCCTTATGCTGATGCTTTCGCAGCAGGTGACAACAAGTTTGTAAGTCGTCAGTTCCAGTTCAATACTGAGTTTGACATAAATCTCGCTGCACTGACACAGGGTCTGATGTTCCGTGCTAAATACGGTATCGACTATGCTTCTACCTACAACCAGGGTTATAGCAACAGCTATGCTACCTTCTCACCAACTTGGACTAACTATAACGGTCCTGACATGATTGGTAGCATCACCCAGTATGGTGAAGACAAGAAGACCGGTCAGCAGTATATCAGCGATTCTTCTTACCGCTATACTTATAATGTTAGCGGACAGTTTGATTGGGCTCGTACATTTGATGGCGTACACAACGTGTTCGCTATGGCACTCGCCAATGCTTGGCAGACTCAGCGCAATGGTCACTACCATCGCACTACCAATGCCAACCTCGGCTTGCAGTTGTCGTATAACTACGACCACACTTACTATTTTGACTTCAGCGCTGCTATGCCATATTCAACCAAGTTGCCTGCAGGCAACCGTGCTGCAATCTCTCCCACAGTGACTTTGGGATGGCGTCCTACTAAGGATGTGCTGAAAGATACTTTCGTTGATGATTTGATGGTGAACGTATCTGGTGGTATCATCAACCAGGATATCGACATCACTGCCAGCGATAACGAAGACGGATACTTCATGTATAAGACCATCTTACAGACTGGTGGATGGTATTCATGGGGTGACCTCGAAGGCGGTGCTGCTACTGAGTTCCAGCGTGGTGACAACTATGACATGGGCTTCGTAAAGCGTAAGGAGTTCTCTGTAGGTCTCCGCGGTTCGTTGCTCGACAAACTTATCACTTTTGACGTGAACTTCTTCACCAGCAAGATGGATGGTATGTTGACACGTGCCACTTCGCTCTTCCCGAACTACTTCACACAGACTGGTTATCCTACCTCTTCTATTATTCCTTATGTGAACTACAACATTGACAAACGTATTGGTGTTGACTTCAGTGTATATGGAAACAAGAAGATCGGTGAAGTGGATTTGAGCCTCGGTGTAAGCGGCACATGGTATAAAAGTACTGCCGACAAGCGCGACGAGAACATAGAGTTTGATTATCTCTCAGCTATTGGTCGTCCGCTCAACGGACTTTGGGGCTTGAAGAGCGATGGTTTCTTCAACTCACAGGAAGAAATCGATGCAGCTCCTGAGCAGACCTTTGGTGAGGTAAAACCTGGTGATATCAAGTATGTTGATATGAACAACGACGGTAAGATTGACGATAACGACCGTATATTCCTCGGACGTTGGGACACTCCATTCCGCATGGGTCTGAACCTTACTGCTAAGTGGAAGAACTTCACCTTCTTTGCAATGGGTAACCTCTGGTTGGGTGGCCATGCCATGAAGAGCGACTCTTACTGGTGGGTTCGCGGTACAGGTAAATACTCTGAGGTAGTTCGCAACGCTTGGACTCCCGAGACTGCTGCTACTGCCACTTATCCACGTCTGACCACTACCAATGGTGACAATAACTTCCGCTATTCAGACTTCTGGATGTATAGCACTGATCGCTTCAACCTCTCGCGCGTACAGATTACATACGCACTTCCAAGCAACCTCTTCGAAGGTTCGTTCGTACGTGGTATCGACGTTTATGTGGGTGGAAGTAACCTGCTGACCATTGCCAAGGAGCGTAAGATCCTTGAGACCAACATCGGTGGTGCACCTCAGATGCGCTCTTACAACATTGGTTTCAGAGCTTCGTTCTAATTAGTAACTCATAAATCAAAGAAAAATGAAAACATTCAAAAAAGTAGCAATACTTTCAACAATGATAGCTCCTTTGATGCTCTCGTTGACCAGCTGTGATGACTTGTTCAATCCAGCTCCAGAGAACTTTAAAGGCGAGGAAGACCTGAAGGAAATGCCTTCATGGGCTGCCGGACTGTTGGCACATGCCTATATCAGCAATCCTTTGGGTAACGGTGGTGAGAGCTATCCTTGGTCGGAAACCGCTACGGACGATGCTGTTTCAAACGATGTGAACAACGGATTCCGTAAAATTGCAGGCGGTGCATGGCGCAAGGACAATAACCCTCTCGACCAGTGGCAGCATCTGCGTGCCTCTATGCAGTATATCAACCTGTTCCTCAAAACTTCTGAGGACGTGACTTGGGCTGCTGACGAAGTTTCGTCAAAACTCTATAAGATGCGTTTCCAAGGTGATGCCTATGGTATGCGCGCCCTCTATATCTATCACCTGCTCCGTGCTCATGCTGGATGGACAGAAGATGGCAAACTGCTGGGTGTGCCCATTCTGACTGAGCCTGAGAATGTGAATTCACAGTTCAACTATCCACGTAACACATTCCAAGAGTGTATCGCTCAGATTGATGCCGACGTGAATAAGGCTGTGGAATTGCTGCCTGAAGAATATGGTGACGTCAATGCTGATGGTGATGTGCCTGCCAAATACCAGCAACTCGGTGCTGCTGCTTCGCAGTACAACCGTGTGTTTGGTGTGACTGCAAAGAACCGTATGAGCGCACGCATTGCTAAAGCTGTACGTGCACAGGCTTACCTCTTGGCAGCCAGTCCTGCTTTTGCAGAAGGTTCTGGTGTGACCTGGGAACAAGCTGCCAAGGCTATGGCTGACGTTTGCAAATATTTAGGTTCTAATCCTGTCTCACAACTCGATCCTAAGGGTGATGACTGGTTTACCAATGCCGACGCTTTGAAGAACCTCGCTAATGGTCAGAATACTAATGAATGGCTCTGGCGTACTAATGCTGGCGAAAGCTCTGGCATGGAGGAGAATAACTTCCCACCAACAATGTTTGGTAAAGGTCGTATCAATCCTTCACAGAACCTCGTCGATGCTTTCCCCATGGCAAACGGTTATCCCATCAGCGCTGCTGCAGCAAACTATGATGCTCAGAATCCATACGCAGACCGCGACCCACGTTTGGCTAAGTTCATTGTGCTGAACAAGTCTATGTTTGGTGGCAAGGAAATCGTTACTGCTGCCGATGGTACTGACAACAATGCTATGGACAAGAAGGACGGTGAGTCAACACGTACTGGATACTACATGCGTAAACTTCTCAATGGTGATGTAAACTGTAATCCTACTTCAAAGCAGGGTAAACACCACATCAAACCACTCATGCGCTTCACAGAATTCTTCCTCGGATTTGCTGAGGCTGCCAATGAGGCATGGGGACCAAGAGACAGTCGTATGGGCTTCTCAGCATACGATGTGATGAAGGCTATCCGTGAACGTGCTGGCATCTGTGCCAACGTTGACGACCCCTATCTGAACGAATGTGCTGCCGATAAAAATAAGATGCGTGAACTGATTCACAACGAGCGTCGTATAGAACTCTGCTTCGAAGGATTCCGTTTCTGGGATCTCCGTCGTTGGAAGGCAGACTTGAATGAGACTGTCAAAGGTATGAAGATTACTGGCGACCCCGCACACTATGAGGTGGTTGACGTAGAAACACGTTCATACAAAGACTATATGTACTGGGGTCCTATCCCATACAGTGAGACCCTGAAATATGATCAGCTCCAACAGAATAAGGGCTGGTAATCAATGACATTATTAATAAAAACTGAAAAACAATGAAAATGAATAATATCAAAGCGATGGTTGCCCTTGGGGTTCTGGCTCTTGCCTCTACTTCTTGTGAGAATGGCGATTGGGATTTCCCCGATTTCGAATATTCGACAACTTATTTCGCTTATCAGGGGGAACAGAACCCTATCCGTACCATTACTCTGGGTGAAGATCCTGAGTATGATACCAAACTGGACAATAACCACCAGTGTCAGATCGTTGCCACAATGGGTGGCGTGTATGACAACAAGAACGATGTGATTATCCAGATTGCTGTTGACAACTCGCTTTGCGACGGTATGAAGTTTAAAGGCACAGATCAGCCTGTAGTGGCAATGCCTTCCAACTATTATAAACTTGCTGCCAATCAGATCGTTATCCCTAAAGGTGAGGTGCTCGGTGGTGTGACTGTACAGTTGACCGATGATTTCTTCAACGATCCTAAAGCTACTGAACTCAACTACGTGATTCCTGTGAAGATGGTAAGCGTTGTGGGTGTTGACAGTATCCTCTCTGGTAAACCCAAAGAAGGTATTGAGAATCCTTCAATAACCAACCTTGGTGACTGGGATGTGGCTCCAAAGAACTACGTGCTCTATGCTGTGAAATATATCAGCAAGTATCAGTCAAACTATCTGCGTCGTGGTGTTGATAACTACGCTGACGGTAGAACAGTGGTACGTCATGCTGGATTCGTAGAGAAGGACGAAGTAGTGCTCAACCAGTTTAAGACTCTTGGTATCAATAGCGTACAGTGGGATCGTCCTGCAAAGGATAATGCCGGCAACAATATTGATTGCTTGTTGAAACTCGACTTCGATGGCAATGGTACTTGTACCGTATCGTCGAATGTAGAAGGTGTAACTGCTACTGGTACAGGCCAGTATGCTGATAAAGGCGATAAGAACAGTTGGGGTGGTAAAGACCGCGATGTGCTCTATCTTGACTACACCGTTGAGTATAGCGGCATCAAGTGTGCTACCAAGGATACATTAGTTGTTCGCGACCGTGGTGTGAAATCCGATTGGTTCGCCTTCGAAAAGTAATTAGGTTTCTGATTTAAACAATAACAAAAGTATGAAACATTCAAACAAGATTTTAGGAGCTATGCTGCTGGCTACTGCCGCTCTCGCCACTTCGTGTGTCGATGACGACAAGCTGGGCTATGCTTTCGAAAAACCAGCCTCTATTGCAGGCATGGAATATCTTGCAGACTACGACGCATTAAAAACATACGTCAACCGTTCAGAGCACCCCAACTTCAAGTTGGGTGTGGCTCTGGCAGCCTCTGACTATAATGCTGACGGTCTGGTGACCCGTTTGGCTAACTCTAACTATGACGAGATGACTGCGGGCAACGCCATGAAGTACGCTTCATGTGTGAAAGATGATGGCAAAATGGACTTCGGTACCGTTGAAGCCTTTGTCAACAACGCTAAAGAAAATGGTATTACCATCTATGGTCATACCCTCGCTTGGCACTCACAACAGAACAATAACTATCTCAATGGTATTATAGCTGCCAAGGAAATTGAGGTGGATCCAGATGCCAAGGTTGATAAGATTGACTATGAGAAAGATTGGAGTACTGCTCCTGGCTATTACTTCTGGGCTCCCGATGAGGTGAAGGCCAATATCAAGGTTAACACCGTAGAAGGTGCTCTTCAGATTGACAACGCTAAAGCTATTGACAACTGGATGGTTCAGTATCATGTGGCTGATGCTCTGCCCACTGTTGCTGGTAATACCTATAAGTTGAAGATGACTATCAAGGCTACTGGTCAAGGTACCATGAGTTGGGGCGTTGGCGGCTGGGGTGGTCGTGCAGAAGGCTCTTTCGGTTTCGATACAGAATGGAAAGAGTTTGAGAAAGAGTTTGTGGCCACTGCCGATGGTGGATTTGTTCTCTGTCAGACTGGTCAGTTTGTAGGTTCCATCTATATCAAGAACGTTCAGATTACCCACTCTGAGACTCCTGTCATGGAAGTCTTCAAAGACTATATCACCAATGGCGCAATGGAAAGCGGTAAGTCAATGGATAACTTTGTGGTGGCTGAAGCTGGTAAAGGGCAATTCACTCCAACAGCTGTTGCCGGAGGTCCAGAAGGTAAGAACTGCATCGTAATCCATGGTAATGCTAATGCTGCAAATGAATGGGATACTCAGTTCTTCATCTATACTCCAAAGATAAATTGGAAGGCTGGTGACCAATATAAGATTTCATTCTACTACAAGGCTTCCGAGAACATCGGTTCTGCTACTCAGTGTCACGGTGCTCCTGGCGGTTATATCCACTGGGCTTGTCTCCCTGCCAATCCCAACTTTACTACCAAGTGGCAGAAGTATGAGATGACAGGAACCATCCCCTCACAGGTTACAGATGCTAACCCCATGCACTCCATTGCCTTCAATCTCAACATAGGTAAGGTTGATCACGCTGTTGACTACTATTTCGCTGACGTACATTGGGGCGTAATGGAGAAAACCAACAAGATTGAACTCACCGATGAAGAGAAGAAGGATACCTTGACTTGGGCTATGGATCAGTGGATTACTGGTATGATGAAGGCAACCAACGGCTATGTTACATCATGGGACGTTGTCAATGAGCCTCTTGCTGGTGATGACCTTGATGGTGATGGCAAGTATGACTTGCAGTCGGCTACTCGTGGTACAGTGAGCGAGAAAGATGCTGCCAACAACTTCTATTGGCAGGATTACCTCGGTGATGTTGACTATGTGCGCACCGCTGTGAAACTGGCTCGTCAGCGCTTCGCTGAGAATGGTGGTGAAGGTGAACTGAAACTCTTCATCAACGACTATAATCTCGAGTCTGATTGGGATGATAATATGAAGGCTAAGTCACTCGTGAAGTGGATTGAGGAATGGGAGAAGGACGGTACTAAGATTGATGGTATCGGTACGCAGATGCACATCTCTTACTATGCTAACGAGACTACACGCAACTCGAAGTTCCAGCACATTGTGAAGATGTTCGAAATCCTTGCAGCTTCAGGTAAACTCGTGAAGATCTCTGAACTTGATCTGGGTTATGTGGATGCAGACGGTAACAAGCTGAAGACACAGGATCTTACTGATGAGCAACACAGAGAGATGTCTGAATACTACAAGAATGTTATTGCGGCATACTTCAAGTATGTGCCTGCTGCACAGCAATACGGTATCACCAACTGGTGTATTACCGATGCTCCTGCCAACAGTGGATGGCGTGCAGGCGAGCCTGTTGGACTTTGGGACAGCAACTACAACCGCAAGCATTGCTATGCTGGTTTTGCTGACGGTCTGGCTGGCAAAGGCACCGTAGAATAAGAAACTAGTTTTTATTAATACTTCAAGGATAACGTGTTTATCCGGCACGAGGACTGTGTCTTTGGCACGGTCCTCGTTTGTTTATCTACTTTTTGTGGTGTAAAGATGCTCTTATCTGACAAAAATTGAGTATCTTTGCATGTCTAAAACTATGGATAGATGAATGATTTAAAACAAATGATTATTGGGGTGGGGGCTTGTTGCTTCCTGCTATTCATAATGGGGTGTGGCGGTATGCGTAAACCTGCAAAACAAAGCCAAGCGCTGCCCGGCATTTTTCCCGATTATACTGATGTGACTATTCCATCAAATATCGCACCACTCAACTTCATGATAGAAGGAGCTGAACATATTCAGGCGCGTTTCCTTGTGGAGGAAAAGGAATTATTGGCTGTGTATGGCGACGAAGTTATTGATATTCCCGAAGACGACTGGCAACACCTGTTGCAACAGACTGTTGGAAGGAAAATGCAGGTAGAGGTGGCTGTCTGGGATGAAAAGCATCCAGATGGTATCGGTTATCGTCCATTTAATATTTCTGTGGCAAAGGATAGTATTGATCCTTGGATTGCCTATCGACTGATAGAACCGGGGTATGAAGCATGGCAATTCATGGGCATCTACCAACGTGAGCTTGGTAGTTTTTGTGAGCGCGAGATCGTATCTAATAAAACTACAACGAGTGCTTGCATCAACTGTCATCATTTCGACCGACGCTCAGCGAAGCGCATGATGTTTCATGCCCGTGGAGAGAATGGTGGCACAATAATTCTTGATCATGGGCAACTGAAAAAGGTGGATCCAAAGAAAATGGGACCACAGAAAGGTGCTGTCTATCCTGCATGGCATCCCGAAGGCAGATACATCGCTTTTTCATCGAACACCACCAACCAAACCTTCTTCGGTCAGGGGCGTCAGCCACTGGAAGTCTATGACCGTGCCTCAGACTTGATATTGTATGATACTAAAGAGAATCAGGTGACTGCAGACAATCGTTTTCTCAATGAAGAAAGAATGGAGACTTTCCCTGCTTGGTCACCCGATGGTAAGTGGCTCTATTTCTGTTCGGCACCTGCCAAGAAACTTCCTGATGAGCGCAAGGAAATGCATTATTCTATCCTGCGCGTGGCTTTCGACAGTCAAACAGGACTGTTGGGAGAACAGGTCGATACCTTATATAATGCGCGTATGGAAGGAGGAAGTGCTTCGTTCCCACGAATCTCTCCCGATGGTCGATACCTGTTGTTTACTTTGGCGGACTATGGCACATTTCCTATTTGGCACAACGAGGCTGACCTGAAAATGATAGATTTAACGACGGGTAAACCTGTGGATGTGGATGTGTGGAATGCAAAGGATCAGACAGATAGCTATCATGCGTGGTCTGCCAATGACAGATGGGCAATGATTGCCAGTCGGCGTCTTGATGGTCGTTATACTCGTGTATATTTCGGTTACCTCGATGCTAATGGCAAGGCACACAAGCCTTTCTTGTTGCCACAGAAAGATCCGCGCAGCAATACTCTGCGATTGAAATCATATAATATTCCTGACTTTGTGGATGGCAGGGTGGAAATGCCCCAAGAGGTAGTAGAACTATTTCGTTGTCCCGATAAACTGATACAATGATGAAAATTCCCAAGATATCAACATCTGTGGCAGTGGCTTTGTCTGCCCTTGCTCTCTTTGTAAGCCTTTGGCTCGTATGGTATAATAATTTTTATTATGTCCTGAAATGGATGGAAAATTATACTTTCTATAGTTCTTCGTCTGACATGATATTCCTTGGTGCGGTAATGCCAGGAGACGTGTTGAAGGTTGTTGGAGCCTGGCTGATGCAGTTCTATTATTATCCAGTAGTAGGTGCTACTGTTCAGGCATTGCTTCCTGTCATGGTGTTTCTGGCTGCAGCTATTGTTGTGGTGCGCCTTTTCAAGGAATCGCGTAAACTCTTGTGGATAGCCATGATTCCTGTGGTCTATGTCGTGGGCAACCAGTTCTGGGATAATGAATTGGACAAGACACTTACTGCCGTATTGGTTTCATGGGGCGTAGCCTTGATAGTATTCATCCTAACACTAAAAAATCACAGAATATTCCATTTCCCGTCATTTATCTCGAATGGTTATGTGGCTGTGGTGGCCACGTTAATGCTCTTATTGGCTTCGGTCTATCAACTTGGTTATAAAGATAAATCCAACAATATACATGCGTTCTATTGTCAGTTGGAATGTCTTGCAGAAGACCGGCAATGGGATGAAATACTGGAACTTACACCTCCTGGGGTTGCACAAGAGAGTTTTATAGCCAGACGATTTGCCTTACTGGCTTTGATAGAGAAGGGGCGTTTGAACAAAGAGATGTTCCTCTATGGCGTGACATCTGCGGAGGACTTTATCTTCAAAGACCATGACGAACCGCTCTGCCGCCATTTCAATAGCCTGTTTTTCCGTTCGATGAATATGCCCAATGAGGTTGTTAGACAGAGTTTTCAACAGCAGATACTATCAACCTTCGGTACCAGTTTTAATGTACTTCGACGATTGGCAGTAACCAATTTGGAAATAAAAAACTATCCGTTGGCAAAGAAATACCTTGATATATTGAGTCATTCGACCGTGATGAAGTCATGGGCAGAAGAACGTCGTCCGCAGTTGGAAGCCATTAAAAATGCTAAGCCCGACTATGAACAACGGTTGGATCAATTCTATTCTGCTGATCTTCTGGTAGCTATGGGAGCCATGGCAGACCGCTATCCGACAGAACGGAAATATGCAGATGTGTTGCTTTGTGGTCTCTTGGCCAATAAAGACGGTAATCAGTTTTATCCAGCCTTTAAGGTTATTGCTGAACGACAATATGCGCACGGAGAACCTATTCCTGCCTATTATGAGCAGGCATTGATGTTGGTAGCGGCCTCAGAACCCGAGGTGATGCAACTCTACAAGATTAGTCAGCAGACGCAGGATGCTTTTCAGAATGTGATGAAATTGCTCAACAACGGACAGAAATCGCAACTTCCCAACTTGCTCCCTAATTCTTTCTGGGCATATTTCTTTTAAAAGAGAATATGAAGTTTTAGATTGAATTTAACCCAAATCGGTCGTTAGAAATCGCAAGACAACTTTTTCTGATGACCGATTTGGGGCTTGTGTTTATTCTTTCATTCGTACCTGTTCTTATTGGTATTTTGAGGCTTAATGTTGAGTAATTCAAACTTTTTGTTTATCTTTGCATGAGAATTCTTTTCACCCATGCCTTGATTATTGTGAGGCAGAATAGATATGGGGGGAAAATAGCGTATGGAATATCAAGAAACAGAGAATAAATAAGAAAACTACTCGTTAAAAGAACAACAAAAAATGGAATGGATTGAAAGTCTTTTTACTATACACTCAGCAGTACAGACTGTAGTGGTGCTGTCGCTCATTACCTCTTTAGGACTTGCCCTTGGTAAAATTCATATTAGAGGCATTTCGCTAGGCATGGCTTTTGTGTTTTTTATAGGTATTGTGGCAGGAAGCCTGCATTTTTCTGCTGACGAACAAATGCTGACATTTGCTGAGACATTCGGTTTGTCGCTATTTGTTTATGCCTTAGGACTGCATGTGGGTCCCAACTTTATTGGTATGATGCGTCACGAAGGTACGAAACTCAATATATGGAGTATGGGAGTAATTGCGCTTGGCACGGTCATGGCGCTATCGTTATGTTTGGTATTGCCCATTTCAGTACCTGATATGGTCGGAATCCTCTGTGGTGCTACCACCAATACTCCGGCACTTGGTGCAGCCCAACAGGCACTTTCCAATGCCCATCTGTCGCATAGTGGTGCTGCACTGGGCTGCGCTGTGACTTATCCGCTTGGTGTGGTTGGTGTGATATTTGTTATGATTCTGTTGCGAAAATTCTTTGTCAAACCGGAAGATTTGCAACCTCATAATAAAGATGATGAAGACCAGACATTTGTTGGGCAGTATGAAGTGGTGAATCCTGCCATTTCGTGTAAAACGATTGCTGAAATATCGCAGATGACACACCGTCAGTTTATTATCTCGCGCATATGGCGTGGAGACCGTGTGATAGTTCCTATTGCCTCTACCGAATTACAAATAGGTGATAATGTGCTTGTGGTGACTAAACGTAATGAGGTGTCTGCCATGGATATTCTCTTTGGTAAACGCGTAGTGAAAGACTGGAATAGGGAGCAGATAGACTGGAACTCTATTGATTCATCGGTGGAGAGTCGTGTAATTGTCATGACACAAGTAAAACTCAATGGTAGAATGCTCGGTTCACTCCATATCCGACAGACTTATGGGGTTAATGTGAGTCGTGTGATGCGTGGCGATATCAAACTGCTTGCTACCGATACTCTCCATTTGCAATATGGTGACCGAGTGACCGTGGTTGGTACTCCAGATGATCTTGACCATGCAGAAGCTTTCTTAGGTAACGCAGTACAAGTGCTCAACGAACCTAATCTCGGAGCCATCTTCTTTGGATTACTGTTGGGACTTGCCTTAGGAATGATTCCGTTTTCTATTCCAGGAATGAGTACTCCTGTGAAACTTGGAATTGCCGGTGGTCCGATTATTATGGGAATTTTGATAGGTGCCTTGGGACCTCGTGTACATTTCATTAGTTATACTACGCGGTCGGCGTCGCTCATGTTGCGCAAGTTGGGACTTTCGCTTTATCTGGCCTGTCTGGGCCTGGCTGCCGGTAAGGATTTCCTTGCAACCATCATACGTCCTGAAGGTTTACTGTGGGTAGGAGTTGGACTATTGCTTACTATGCTTCCACTTCTTATCATAGGCATTATTGCCCTGAAGACCAAGAAATTTGATTTCGGTACTATATGTGGTCTGCTCTGTGGTTCGATGGCAAACCCCATGGCGTTGGGTTATGCCAACGAGACCATTGAGGGCGAACATGTTGCCGTGGCCTATACTTCGGTTTATCCTCTCGGTATGTTTGTAAGAGTGATAATTGCTCAGGTGATTATCATGTTTATGGTTTAGAACGTAGGGGAAAGGTGAAGTAGAACTTTTCCCTTTTGTTGCATAAGGACAAAAAAATAAGCCGCTAGACTCTCGTCCAGCGGCTTTTTTCTCTCAATTCGTAGCGAATTAGTTTACGCTATCAGTTGCAACGCTATCAACTGAAGTGCTGTCAGCAACGCTGTCAACAGCAGCTACAGAATCGGTGTCAACCTCAGCAGTCTGAGCTTTGTTACCACATGATGCGAAAGAGATAGCTGCAATAGCTACGAACATAAATACCAATTTTTTCATTTTTCTTTGCTTTTTAAATCTGTAAAACAATCATTTGTTTATTAAAACGTTGCAAAGGTAGGCATTTTTTCAATACGTTGTTCTTTTTTTTAAGACTTTTTTTAGTGTTGTTTTGTAACTTTTTTGCAAAGTGCTGATATACAGGTATATACGAAATGTTAAAATTTGGATAATCTTGGCGCATTTCTTAAAAAACAGCGAAAAACCCGTTTTCTTGCATTTACTTGAGCACATTGTCTTTTACCCAATTTGCCTCTAAATTGCCGTTCTTTGGGCAATTTAGGCCAATCATCAACTAAGAAAGCGCCGTTTATATCGCTTTTTCTATCCCTGTATTAGCAGTTTTGTGTAGGTTGCGTCTCTCTCTTACTTACTTTTATTCTCCCATCGTGTTCCTATTATCGTCCGTCAGTTATGGGACTTACTTGGGATTTACTTATGACTTACTTGGGATTGACGTGGTAAATAGAATGTGTGTTTTATGGGTACTGATTTCCCGAAGACATCCCGAACTCATCCCGACGGTATAAGATAGGTATAGTAATTATTGGAAGTGCTTAATTTGAGTCTGGGGAATGGAATGTAGAAAGAAAAACTCAATTTTCTTTTTGTATTCTACTCACTTAATCGTACCTTTGACCTGTCGGTCTTAGGTACTCACGTTCGATAATCCAAAAGAAAAACTTAATTTTCTTTTTGTATTCTACTCACTTAATCGTACCTTTGCACGAGAAAACGTAATATATATAAATAAGGTATGATTGATACATCGGCATTTCAAGGAAAACGAGCCGCCTATTTTACTTTGGGCTGTAAACTGAACTTTTCTGAAACATCGACTTTTGGAAAGATGCTCCATGATATGGGAGTGACAACAGCACAGAAAGGTGAACGGGCAGACCTCTGTCTCATTAATACATGCTCTGTTACGGAGGTTGCCGACCATAAATGCCGTCAGGCAATTCATCGTTTGGTGCGCCAGAATCCTGGTGCTTTTGTTGTCGTTACGGGGTGTTATGCTCAGTTGAAACCTCAAACGGTGAGTGAAATAGAAGGGGTAAGTCTTGTGCTTGGTGCCAACGAGAAGGCGCAACTCATCCAGTTTCTCTCAGAGAAATGGGGTGAAGAGTTGGGGAGAGCCGATATTTCTGTTTCCGATGGGCAGGATGAAAAGACTAAATCCGGAGAAGGCCACTATTTTGTGCAGAAAACCAAAGATATCAAGAGTTTTGCACCCAGTTGTTCACGAGGCAATCGCACTCGCTATTTCTTGAAAGTACAGGATGGTTGCGATTATTTTTGCACCTATTGTACCATTCCATACGCACGTGGCTTCAGCCGCAATCCAACCATTGCCTCTCTGGTGGAACAAGCAGAGCAGGCAGCTGCCGAAGGCGGCAAGGAAATTGTGTTGACTGGTGTGAACATCGGAGACTTTGGAAAGACTACCGGTGAAAGCTTTGTAGATTTGGTCAAGGCGTTGGATGGAGTGAAAGGAATCTCACGTTACCGTATCAGTAGTCTTGAACCCGACTTGATGAGCGATGAACTCATCGACTATTGTGCTCAGAGTCGTGCTTTCATGCCCCATTATCACATACCGCTACAGAGTGGAAGTGATATGGTATTGAAATTGATGCACCGCCATTACGACCGTCAACTCTTTGCCGATAAGATACATCGCATCAAGGAAGTAACACCTGAAGCTTTTATCGGCGTGGATGTTATGGTGGGGTGTAGAGGCGAAACACCAGAATGCTTTGAGGAAACATTTGAATTCCTGCAATCGCTCGATGTTACCCAGCTTCACGTGTTCCCTTATTCAGAGCGTCCTGGAACATCGGCACTCTCCATTCCCTATGTGGTCAGCGATCATGATAAGCGTGAGCGTAGTAGAAGACTGTTGGAACTCTCCGATCAGAAGACCGAAAATTTCTATCGCCAGTTTATTGGCACTACAGCCGAAGTTCTGTTTGAAAAGGCACCACGAGGCAAAGCCATGCATGGATTCACCAAAAACTACGTTCGTGTGGAACTTCCTGCCGCAGAAGCACGTGAGGAATATGACAACCAGCTGATGACCGTCAGACTTGGCGACTTCAATCACGATCATAGTGCCCTACGTGTTACATTAAAATAAACAAGAACATCACAACTCAATATCACAACCCGCAAAAGATGGATAAACTGGCAATTGTTATTCTCAACTGGAACGGACAGAAAATGTTGCATCAATATCTGCCTACCGTTCTACAATACTCCAAGGATGAAGCTGTAATCTATGTGGCAGATAATGCCTCGACAGACCAATCGCTCGCTATGCTTGCCAGCGAGTTTCCATCGTGCAGAACCATTCCTCTTGATAAAAACTGGGGATTTGCTGAAGGCTACAATAAAGCGTTGAAACAGATAGACGCAGAGTATTATCTGCTGCTCAACTCTGATATTGAGGTGACCCATCATTGGCTGACACCCCTTATTGAGTTTATGGATGTACATCCTGAAGTGGCAGCCTGTCAGCCTAAGCTCCTTTCCATCTATGACCGCGACCGATTTGAGTATGCTGGAGCAAGCGGAGGTTTCATCGACTGTTATGGTTATCCCTTCTGTCGCGGACGTGTGTTCGAGACGGTAGAACAGGACAACGGACAATATGATTTCCGGCAGGAAATACATTGGGCAACAGGTGCTGCTATGATGATTCGTTCTGCCGACTATTGGGCTGTGGGCGGACTTGACGGTCGTTTCTTTGCGCATAATGAGGAAATCGACCTCTGTTGGCGATTGCGTATTAGCGGACGAAAGATATATTGCTTGCCAGAGAGTTACGTCTATCATGTGGGAGGAGGAACGCTCCCTAAGGGCAATCCGATGAAGACCTTCCTCAATTTCCGCAATAATCTTACCATGCTTTATAAATGTCTGCCCGATAAACAGCTTCACAAGGTGATGCTGATGCGTTGGGTGCTTGACTATGTGGCTGCATGGAAGTCGCTCCTGCTTGACCGTAATGTCAGCGAGTTCCTGGCTGTTTATCGTGCACGCCATGCCTTCCGCCGTTGGCATAAGGATTTTGCAGAAGACCGTAAAACAATTCAGGCCGGCAGAACTTCTGCCAGCCTGACGGATACTTGTAAGTTTAGTATTCTTTGGCAGTATTATGCCAAAGGGCGCAAACGTTATTCGGATTTTGTTTGACGGAGCTTTTCCGTTACCACAATGGGATTCATGAGGTCTTTCTTCCACAACTGGAGGTAGTCGAACCAGTCTTTGGCAGAATGATAGCCAAAGGTCTCGTTGTCTGAACCGAACGTGATATAGTAGCGCATGGCCTTATCGATACCGCCGATGACATAAGGATAGTTGTCTTTGTTGGCAGGCAGTTCACTCACAATATGTTTCATGGGAAGGCAAATGCCCAATCCAACTGTTTCGCGTTTATGACCTACAGAATCTTTGGCCGATACCGTCCAGTCAGACCCCCAACAACCGCGTAGTCCATCATGATCGGAGTATTCCGTTGAGTTTTTCACATTGATGATACCTGTAGAAAATTGATGGTTGGCAACTGCTTGTCTGAAAAATACATCAACTTGGCAGTCGCGGCGACCAGCATAGAGCGTGTAGCGTGTGGTCATCGTAATAGGATAGGGATGGAAAGCGTTGTTGCCAGTTTTGTCTTTCCAACCGTCATCCACCACTTCTACTATCGTGCGTAAGGGCCCGTAGCTGATGATGCGTTCTGTGCGATGATCCACATCCTCCAACAGGGTAGGCTGCTGTCCGTCCCATCCGCGCATAGTGCCCAGGCCAAATGTGTTACCCACCCAGAGCACGTCGTCACCATAGCCAGCCTCCTTTTGCTGCTTGTTGGTGTAGAATTGTGTTTCCTTCAGTTCCAGTCCCTTACGGTATTTTCCATAGAGATCTACGGTCTGACGATGATCGAAATAGATGCGATAAGCCACCAACTCGTTTTCAAAGGCTGGTCCGTGGTGATGCATCTGCCAGTAAGGGTTTGTGCCGTTCTCAACGGTCAGACTGCTGATAAACAGGTTTTGCTCGTTGTTGGACTTTACTTTCTTGTTGAGCAGTATCATATCAGCATACACCAGAGGCTTGTATGTTCTTGGTTTTCCGCTGTTGAGCAGTTCTACGTTGTAGGTTGTCGTAGATTTCTTTGGCATATCTGCCATGAAACAGAGTTCATCGTAACAACCGTCACCATTGAGGTCGTCCAGCTGAGATGCAATTTCCTGCCCGTTCATTTTAACGATGGCTTGACGGATGTCAGTACCGTATGGAGCAAGATTAATCACGATGGGTTGGGCGGTACGCTCCGTCTTCATGGTGTTTTTTACAGTAATGTCTAATTGTTTCTGTGCCATAAGTACACAGCAAGACAAGCCACAGAGGGCAATAGTTGCTATTTTACGTTTCATATACCGAAAATCTCTTATGTTTGTTTTCTGATTAGTTTTTCTTGTGCAAAATTAGCCTTTTTACCTTGTTTTTTATCTTTTTTTTGCTTAAAACTTGGAATATAAAATATTTTTTAGTAAATTTGCGGTGTATTTTAACATTATATAATATTTCAAAGACGGCCTTTTTTATATCAATGCGGAAAACTTATATACTTTTGTCGGTTGTGATGCTGATATGCCTCGGTTGTGAGTGGCGCCTGAAATCGGGCGATACTGAAATGGGGCATGACCAGTCGTTGATAGACCGATATGATCGTATTGAGATGCTTTATCTGACCACTGGCGATTATTCCGCTTTGCAGCAGATGCAATCCGACTATCCTGGTCAGACTCGGATGTTGATAGAGGATGTGTTGCATATAGGCCATGTGAATGATGTTGGCATCAACCAACGTTTCCGCCATTTCTTCTGCGATTCCACGCTTCAGCGCTTGTTGGCAGATGTACAGGTGGAGTTTGCCAGTCTTGATGATGTGTCGCATGACTTGCAGAAGGCTTTCAAGCGCATGAGAAAAGAGTTTCCCGATATCGTGCTTCCTACCATCTATACTCAGATTGGTTCTTTTGACCAGAGCATAGTAGTAGATAGCAATATGGTTGGTGTCTCGCTCGATAAGTATTTAGGTGCCGACTATCCATTTTATCAGCAGCATTATTCTGACGCGCAGCGTGCGATGATGACTCGTCAGATGATAGTTCCCGATTGCGTGGCATTCTATATTTTGAGTATGTTCCCAACACCTGATGGCTTGACCAAAGCGGAAATACATCGTGAGCTGCGTGCTGGAAAAATTCAATGGGTTGCTAATCAGATTGTTGGAAGGCGTGCTTTTCGTAATCCAGAAGTTGATGCAATAGATCGCTATATGAAGTCTAATCGACACAAGTCTATTCAGCAGTTGCTCAACAGTCACGATGCTATCGTGGAATGAGCAACCACGTTTCTTTAGATGGTTGTCCTTTGTACTTTAGAATCCCATAGTTTTTATTTGTGCCCTTTTCTTTGGAAAACTTATGTAAAGAAATTGTGCTAATATTTGTCGTTTCGCTCCATTACAGTATTACAGTATTACAGTTTCTGAAAACGATTTTTAGGCTTATATAATGGATTTTTCATGTTTTTGCTTGGCAAAAATGCTGGAAACCCATTGTTTTTTCCACTTGAAAACTGTAATACTGTAATACTGTAATGGGTGTAAGATAATGTGGTGTAAATATATACTCAGCGTTTGGTGCTTCAAAAACGGGGCTGATACCATTCTATAATGATTGCTATTAATCCCCAATTGTTCATAAGACTATTGCCAGTCATAAAACCTTATTGATATCCGAGTGCATGATAGAGCCGGCCTTGTTGGGCATTTGTCCTCGTCATATAGTTTAGGAGGCGGTCGGTAAACTCATGGTTTTTCAATCCCCATTGTGGGGCAATCTTCATCTCTTTTGGCGATTGCGACACGAAACGCTCTACCACGATGTCAGGTCTTAGTCTTTCCAAATAGGCTGTAACCAAACGGATGTATTCATCAACGGTATAGAGCGGAAAAGGATTTTGTTGGTATAGGCGTGCCAATGGTGTGCCTTTAATGATTTGCAATTGATGGATTTTTAATAAGTCGAGCGGTAGGGCAGATATCAAATCGGCTTGGCGCATGCTTTCTGCCTCATCTTCACCAGGAAGTCCCAATATGACGTGCCCACCAGTAAGTATGCCTCTGTCATGAGTTGCTTCGATTGCTTGACATGATGTCTTAAAAGTATGTCCGCGGTTGATGCGTTGCAGCGTGGTGTTGTTGGCAGACTCGATGCCGTATTCCACGATGAGAAATGTCTGTTGGTTCAGTTGTTCCAGATAGTTGAGTGTTGTCGCGTCTATGCAGTCTGGGCGTGTGCCGATGACCAGTCCTACCACGTTTTCTACGTCAAGAGCTTCCTCGTAGCGGCGTTTCAGTGTGTCTATATCTGCATAAGTGTTGGAGTACGCTTGAAAATATGCCAGATATTTCATATCCGGATATTTATGACTGAAAAACTGTTTTCCCTCTTCCAGTTGTGTTGTGATGGATTTCTCAGGATTACAGTATGATGGATTGAAGGTACGGTTGTCGCAGAAGATACACCCTCCTGTACTGATGTGTCCATCTCGGTTGGGACAAGAGAAACCAGCATCAACGGCAATCTTCTGTACGCGAAATGGAAACTGTTGCCGTATCCATGTACTGTAGGAGTTGTAGCGCATGTTGTAGGAAGATAAGGAATGTAGAGTATATAAAAAAAAGAGTAAACAGTGTTTCTGTAAGCCGGGTTCTGTTCCTTGCCAAGGCAAGGCGTCTGCCATTTATCTACTACGCAGGTCACCCTACGTCTCTAGCATTCTACCCTCCATCGTTGTTACTCGGGCGGACAACCCTCAGACGATGGTTTACGTGAACTTGCAGCTCCCAGATGGAACAGCCCGACGATCACCCGTCGGCTGGTGGTCTCTTACACCACCTTCTCACCCTTACCCTTGCGGGCGGTCATTCTCTTCTTCCATATCCAGCTGTCGCCAACTGCTTCTGTTTTCGGAAGTGGGACGTCCTATGCTGCCCGGACTTTCCTCTCGCACCATTGCTGATGCCAGCGGCAGACCGAAACACTGTTTACTATCTTTTCTGCGTTTATTTCTTTGGTTCTTCTTCTATGTCAAGATTGACTGTAGAGAACTTGAAGTCGTTGGTATTGAGATACTTCATATCGTATTTGCGTTTCGACTTCGACGTGTATTGTTTTCTCATTTTGAGATATTTCTTCTCTGCATCTTCTCTTTTGAGTGCAAATATTACCAAGCAAACCCTATTGGGGTGTTGTTGTGCTGTGAGGTATTCGTTGAGTTGGCGTGAGTAGTGTTCTCTGCCCAACAGAAATTTTGTTTTGCTTTCTATCCAGACGTTGGTGATTTCCTGCACATCGGTCATGTAGATGGTGGAATCTTGGAAAGAAGCTGAAAATCCAAAGATATAGACTTTCGGAGTCTTTATGTTTTTGGCGTTGACTACCATTGGCATGGTAAGCGCCATGAGAAGCAATAATATTGCTTTTGTCATTGTTTTCATTGTCCTAAATATGATTTTAACATCGTGTTGTTCGTATTATTACGTAGCCTCCTGATGGCTTTCTCCTTAATCTGTCTGACACGTTCGCGCGACAGACCGTATTTTTCACCCACTTCGTCCATGGTCATCTCTGGTGAGTTGATACCGTAGAGGGCTTCTATTACAGAGCGCTCTTTGTTGGAGAGTGTTTTCAGCGCATTCTCTATTTCTGCTCGCAGCGATTCTCTTACGAGTTCTCGGTCAGCCATCGGTGAGTTGGTATCTTCCATCACGTCGATGAGGCTACTGTCTTCACCATCGGCAAATGGCGCATCCATCGATACATGGCGTGTGTGAGCATTGAGCGCTTCGTCAATTTTATCCTGCGGCAAATCAACAAGCTGCATCAGTTCTTCCGACGATGGTTTCCGCTCGTGTTCTTGTTCAAACTTATTAGCCTCATGGGTCACTCTGCTCAACGCACTCTGTTGATTGAGTGGCATTCTGACCAATCGGCTCTGTTCTGCAATGGCTTGCAGGATACTTTGTCTGATCCACCAAACGGCATAAGATATAAACTTAAAGCCTCGTGTCTCGTCGAATTTTTCAGCAGCCTTGATGAGTCCTATATTGCCCTCGTCGATGAGGTCGGGCAATGATAGTCCTCTGTTCTGATATTGCTTGGCTACTGAAACAACGAAACGTAAATTGGCCCTTGTCAGTTTCTCCAAAGCGCGCTTGTCGCCTTTCTGAATACGCTGTGCCAATTCCACTTCCTCATCTACTGTTAGCAGTTCTTCTTTACCGATTTCCTGCAAGTACTTCTCGAGAGATTCGCTCTCTCGGTTGGTGATGGATGTGTTGATCTTCAGCTGTCTCATAGGTTTTTTTGGTTTGGTGTATTTTGCAAAGGTATAGTATTTTTTTCGAAAGACCAAAACAAAAAACCTCTTTTTATAATATTTTTGTATCCTTGCTCCCTGATTTGTTCTTGGATCATGGGGGGCGAGGATACTGGTTCGTCTATGGACAAAGGATGTTTGTCTATGAAGAATAGATGTGGTAAATATCATTTAGTACCGCACAGACGCTGTAATTCTATGACGGTTTGGTTGTATTCATTGATGGCTTCTGCGCGTTTCTGATAGACATCGATTTCATCTTTCAGTATGCCTACATATTCTACATATCCAATTTCGCCTTGTTCGTATTCAGCTGTGGCAAGTCTCACCATCTCATCGTTCCACTGACAACCGTTTTCGGCGTAGTATTCCACTCGTTGGCGTGCAGCATTGCAACGGCTCAATAGTGCGTTGTATTGAGATTCACGCTGTTGTGCTTCCTGTTGAATCTGTATTTGCAATTGCTCGCGCTCAGCTTTAGCAGCCTTGACGCGTGCTTTGGTAGCGCCATAAAACAAGGGAATGCCTACACTAACCTCAAAACCCATGAAGTTTCCACCGTCATATCTGCTACGGTCTTCGTTGTAGGGATTCCATGAAGAGATAACCATCTGATTGCGTAGTGAGAGTGAGAGGGAAGGGGCATAACCGCTTTTTTCTACTTTCACCTGGCGTTCAGCAGCTTGCAGTTTGTCGTTGGAGAACCGTCCTTCTGGAGTTTGTTGATAGTTATAGGCCGGTAGGACGAATTCTATGGGAGTTAACAGTTCGTCTGCGGCAGTGATGGGTTCATCGGTGCCAATCACCTGCATCAGTTGCAATCGAGCATTCTCAGCCTCATTTTCAGCTTGTACGATGTCGAGTTGGTTTTCTCGCTGTAAGCGTTCAGCATTGATGAGTTCACGTCTGCCTGTCTCTCCAGCCTCCATACGTTGGCGCACCACGGTACGGTAGCGCGTCATGATGCTGTCTTGTCTTCTTAGGTTACGAAGGCATTGTTTCTGATAAACCAGTTGGAAATAAGCAGAAGCCACAGCAGCCTCCACGTTCTTTTGTTCCATCTCCAGTCTGCTTTTTTCGGCTTGTGTCTCAGCTTTTAACTGTTGACGTCGGGCAATATATACTGTGGGAAAGTCGAAACTCTGCGTTACAGACAGTGCGTTGTCAGGACTACCTCCCGATGTAGGGTCTTGCGAAAGTGACAGCTCTGTCTTTTCCAAGTCCCATGCCGTGCCTTGCAATGCCTGCGCCCGTTCCACTTGTTTGTTTGCCATACGTATTGTCGGGCTCTGGTTCATCGCCATGTCAATACATGTTTGAAGTGACAGGTGGCGCATTTGTGCCATGGCAGCACCACTTATTATCGTACCCATTATTGTGAGGATGATGTGTCGCATAGTGTCTTACTCTATAATATATAAGGTGTGTGATTTATTCTTTTGTAAATGTGCGGTAAATCGCAGGCAACACCAGAAGTGTGAGCAGGGTGGAAGTGATGAGTCCACCGATCACTACTGTTGCCAATGGGCGTTGCACTTCTGCGCCATCGCCCGTAGAGAGTGCCATAGGCAGGAAACCCATTGACGCCACAAGGGCAGTCATCAGAACAGGGCGCAAGCGAATCATACAACTCTGTGTGATGCGTTGATTGATGTCCGCTATGCCTTCACGTTGCATTTGGTTCATCTGTCCCACCAGTACAATACCGTTGAGCACAGCCACACCGAAGAGGGCAATAAAACCAACACCTGCCGATATGGAGAAGGGCATACCTCTGAGCCATAAAGCCCATACGCCACCGATGGAAGCCAATGGGATGGCAGAGAATACAAAGAGTGATTCGCGCAGGTTCTTCACTGTGGCATAGAGCAACAGCAGAATGATCAGTAGCGCGATAGGCACTACAATGCTCAGTCTGTTGATAGCACTCTGCATATTCTGGAATTCACCGCCATAGGTGTAATAATAGCCTTCGGTCAGGTGGACCTTTTCGTTCATCAGCGTTTCTATCTCCTCCACGGTTGACTGCATGTCGCGTCCCTTGATATTGAAACCGACGTAAATGCGGCGCTCGCCATTCTCGTGGGAAACCTGTGACGGAGCAGGCTCATTGACAATATCAGCCAATTGTTCCAAAGGCACCGTAATGCCCTCGCCAACGGGAATTGCCAACTGTCGAAGTTCTTCTACCGTGCGGTTGCGATTGTCGAGTCGTACCACCACGTCAAATTTCTTCTCGCCTTCATAGATAGCACCTGCTGTGGCGCCTGCAAATGTTGTTTCAAGTATGCGGTTTACATCATCTACGCTGACACCATAGGCAGCCATGCGGTTGTGGTTGTAGCGCACTTGTATTTGCGGGAGTCCAGAAACCTGTTCCACCTGTACGCCGCTGACACCTCTTACGTTGCGCACCAGTCCTGCAATCTTAGCAGCTTGCTGTTGCAATACGTTTAGGTCTTCGCCAAACACCTTGATGGCTACATCCTGTTTGATACCCGTTAGCAATTCATTGTTGCGCATTTGTATGGGTTGGGTCAGTTCGGCTTCAAGACCGGGAATGTTCTTTAGTGTTTCCGACATCATCGCCATGAGTTGGTCGGTATTCTTTGCCGAAGTCCATTCGGCTTTTGGCTTCAGTGCCACCATGATGTCAGCACGTTCCACCGGCATCGGGTCTGTAGGAATCTCGGCACTGCCGATACGACTCACCACCTGTTTTACTTCAGGATATTTGGCTTTCAGGAGTTGTTCTGCTTTGCTGCAACTCTCCACCATTTGTGAGAGCGACGTGCCTTGTGCCATACTCATCTCGATGGCAAAGTCGCCTTCTTCCAGACTTGGGATGAATTCACCGCCCAAAAACTTGAAGCCTACACCGCTGACGCAGAACAGTGCAACGGCAATGGTAATGACATCTTTGCGACGTTGCAGCGTCCATTCCAATATCGGTCGATACCATTCTTGCAGTTTGGCAAGCATCCTGTCGGAAACCGTTTCTTGGGTATGTACCTTTCTGCTCAGGAATGTGCAACTTGCCATCGGCACATAGGTCAATGAAAGGATAAAGGCGCCGAGTATGGCGAAGAATACTGTCAATGCCATGGGGCGGAACATTTTTCCTTCAATTCCTATAAGTGTCATCAATGGGATATAGACAATCATGATGATGATTTCGCCGAAGGCTGCACTCTGTCTGATGCGTGATGCCGAGAAATGCACCTCGTTGTCCATCTCCTGACGTGTCAGCCGCAGGGTAGGGTATTTGTCGGCACTACTGTTGATATGGGTTACCACCGCTTCGACGATGATTACCGCCGAATCGACTATCATACCAAAGTCTATGGCTCCCAAACTCATCAGGTTACCGTCAATGCCGAATGTCTTCATCATACCGAAAGCAAAGAGCATACTCAGTGGGATAACACTTGCCACAACGATGCCTGCCCGCCAGTTGCCGAGAAAGAGTATCAGCACGAAGATGACGATGAGTCCGCCTTCGATGAGGTTGCGTGCAATGGTATGTTCCACGCGGTTCACCAGATTGGTACGGTCTATGAATGGTTCGATGACCACACCTTCCGGTAGTGATTTCTGTATCTGGCTGATGCGATCCTTTACGCGTTGGCTCACTTCTTGGAAGTTTTCACCTTTCAGCATGATGGCAATACCAGCCACCACTTCACCATTACCGTTGCGTGTTACTGCTCCGAAACGTGTTGCATGTCCCATCTGTATGGTAGCCACATCACCCACGCTTACCACGTTGCCATCAACGGTCTTGACAGCCACTTGGCGCAGATCGTCGGCAGAGTTCAGCACACCCAATCCGCGTATGTAGTATTGGTTAGCATCCTGTTCGATATAGCTGCCGCCCGTATTGGCATTGTTCTTTTGCAGTGCTTCAAAGACATCGCCCACAGTCAGTCCGTAGGCAGTCAGTCGGTTGGTTTCGATAGCCACTTCATACTGTTTGACAAATCCTCCCCATCCGCTCACCTCAGCCACTCCAGGTGTTCCCGACAGTTGTTTGCGCACTATCCAGTCTTGCATGGTGCGCAATTGCGTCAGCGTGTATTTGTCTTCATAGCCCTCTTTGGCTCTTATGGTATAGTGGTATATTTCACCCAGTCCGGTGGCAATAGGTCCCATCTCGGTATCTGTATTGGCAGGCAGTTCCTTGGTCACGTCCATCAGTACTTGGCTCACCTGTGAGCGAGCCCAGTAGATGTCGGCAGCATCGTCAAACACAAGTGTGATGACCGATAGTCCGCTACGTGAGATACTGCGTCTTTCTTCCTGTCGCGGGATATTGGCTAATGCCATTTCTATCGGAGTGGTGATGTATTGTTCTACCTCTTGTGCGCCCAGTGCAGGAGCTTGGGTGATGACCTGTACTTGATTGTCAGTAATATCCGGTGTGGCATCGAATGGAAGATGCACCAATGATACGATACCCCATACCGCCATGGCAAGGGTCAGAATTCCTATCGTCAGTTTGTGTGTGACGGAAAAATCTATCAGTTTCTGAAACATAGAGAGGTATTAGCTATATTAATGGTTGTGTTCACCGTGTTCACCAATGAGCGAAGCCAGATAGAACACGTTTTCTGTTACGATTTGCTGTCCGTCTTGTATGTGTTTACAGAGTGCCACCTCGGTATATCCAGAATCGGTCACTCCGGTCGTCACCTCATGTCGTGAGAACACACAGTCCCCGTCTTTTCCTTTTTTGTCGAGTGCAAAGATGTAGGTTTTACCATCGGTATTGACAATGGCTTTTGAGGGCAGTGCTTTGCAACGCTGTCTGCCAGTGGCAATGCGTCCTGTGACAAACATTCCGTCTATCAGTCGTGCTTTGGCGTTACCGTCCAGTTTCACATGTACGGCAACACTCTTTGTGCCATCGTTGAAATAGTCGTTGATGCCATAAACCTGTCCACTGACTTCTATGCCAGGTTGGTTGGTGAGTGCCAGCAATACGCGGTCTCCTTTATTCACTTTCTGCAGGTCTTTCTCAAAGACGTTCAGGTCGCACTCCACTTGATCATTATTGCGGATTGTCATCAGTGGTGTTTGCATATCAGCATAGCTGCCCAGTGGTGCATTGAGTTGACATACTGTTCCGCTGATGGGAGCACGTAGAGGGAATGTTGTGGTAAACTTTCCTCGTCCTACGGCATTGGTGCTGATACCCATTTGTTGCAGTTGGCGACCAATACCTATCATCGTAGCATGAGCCACTTGATAGTTGCGTTCAGCCTGTTGGCGGTTCTTCTGCACACCTGCCCCCTGCTGTGCCAGTGTTTCTTGGCGTTGCTTTTCTATTTGTGCCATTTCACATTCTTTGTAGGAAGCATAGTATTCGCGTTGTAGTGTCACCACATCAGTATTTTCTATGGTTGCCACCACCTGACCTTTTGTCACGTGTTGTCCGTCTTTCACGAGGATGTTCTTTACCACGCCACCCATTAGTGAGGCAACATTACCCATCGACTGTGGGCGCAAAACTATCGACCCGTTGACGCGGATTGTAGCATCGAGTTCACGGTGTTGTACAGAGTCAGTTTTTAAGTCGATAGTAGCTATCTGTTTAGCTGTTAGAGGTATGTTTTTGAAATCTTGTTCTTCATCGTGGTGTTCGTCTTCTGCATGACTATGTCCTGCATGTGCATCGTGGTGATCGTCGTCACCGTGTGATAGTAGTGTAAATCCACCTACAGCCACCAGTGTTGCAGCTATCACTATTGCCAGTCGTTTGATATTGTCTTTCATATTTTTTCAGGTTTTCTTTTTTTTATTCCGTGCAAAATTAATGAAATGTCTTAATATCGAAGAATGATATAAGTATCAACTGCTATTTTCTGCAACTGGGTTGCAAAT
>SAMEA104315432__coassemble_55_pt1 | contig 114725 bp, 79 predicted proteins | sample SAMEA104315432__metabat2_low_PE_029 | metagenome-assembled genome bin SAMEA104315432 (sample SAMEA104315432) | gut metagenome | biome: Monkey gut; feature: monkey-associated habitat; material: faeces | place: China | collected 2013 | reverse complement strand
TTTGATGGACGCTGGATGCGACGGCCCTGAAGGTCGTAAATCGGACCGTCGGTCTGTTCTTCGTCGGTCTTCACATGTTCGATACCTGTTGTACCGTCGGTCACGGCAAAGTTGAACTGACGCACCATCGAGTCGGAACCATCGCTCACTTTAACGCGAACGGTATAGAATCCCTTGACAGCGGTGACCATGTTGAGGTTGTTGCCTTCGATGGTGGCGCCGCTGACGCTATTGGCAATGGTAGCCGTAAACGAAGGATAGCCTGCAAAATAGGGTTTGAGGTCGATGCTCTTGGTATCGCCAACCTTCACGATGAAGTTTGGATGTGCCATCCAATCAAGGTATTCTTCCAAGTCGGTGTAGTGGTCTCCATCTCGATCGTCATTGTTGTTGGCAACATTTTTATCTGTTCCTGCAATTTCTTCAAACCAGTCGGGAATGCCATCCATATCGGTATCGAATCCTGTAGGACGTGTCTCGGTGGTGATTCCAAGTTTGGCGGCATCGAAACCCTCGCTGTCGTTCTCATGGTCGATGAGGCCTTTTTTGCCCGTTTTGCTACCGGTGGTCGATGTAGATCCGTTGCGCGTTTCGTCGATGATACGTGCATCGTGCTTGTTAAGAGTAGGCATATTGCAACCGACATCGCTCAGCACGCTCTTGTAGGCACTTTCTGCCGTTTCGATTTCGGCATAGCTTTCAAAGAAAGGCTTAGTGGCCCAGGGTTCCCAGTTGAGCACTTGACCGTTGGAGAGTTCATATATATAGGTGTCGCCCTCCTTATCGTTGACCTTTGAACCTGATAGTTCTTCGCGAATATTGCCTTTGACATAAGCAGCCTGTGTGCCGCTGCCCGTTCCTTCAAACTGATGGCGGAAGAGCTTTCTCATGGTTGTGGCAGGTCCCATCTTATAGTAGTTGTTGACGAAATTGATTTCGTGGGAACCACCGTCGGTAGCACGGCTGCCCCAGTTATAAACCACATTGTTGAACACATCATGATGACCATCATAGTTGCCGGTGCCATCGAGTCCGCCAGAGATACTCCAGTTGCGTCCTTCGTTATGTGCCAACAGATTGTGGTGGAACGATCCGGGCAGTCCTCCCATCTGTCCGCTTCCGATGGTAGCGGCATAGCCGTGCTGTGTTCCCGTGCCGTAGTTGGGATGGTTGGCACAGTTGAGCGCTTCGCTGATGATAGTGCGTTGCAGCGTGATGGCCTTGGCATTACGGCTTGAGAAACCCTCGTCGATGGTCCAAGAAATGGAGCAATGGTCCATGATGGCATGGTCGTTGCCCGCCATACCCATTCCGTCGATACCGATCTGTGCATCTTTGGCATCGATGATATGGCCACGGTAGAGACGGATGAAACGGGTGATACCGTCGCTCTGCATGCCGAATGGGGCTCCACGGAACAAGATGCCGTTGCCTGGCGCGGTTTGTCCCGCCACGGTAACATATTTCTCAGAACAGGTCAGACGGGCTTTCAGGTGGATTATACCTGCCACATCAAACACGATAGTGCGTGGCCCTTTCACCTGAGTGATACCATAGCGGAAAGTTCCGGGTTGGGGATTGGTGGCATCGTCATCGAGTGAAGTGACATGATAGACTATGCCTCCGCGTCCACCAACAGCATATTGACCATAGCCTTCGGCATCAGGAAATGCCTTGCGGCGCGGTTGAAACGACCATACCGTGCCATGGTGTATCTTGCCTTGGGCATCCTCTTCGTCTATGCGCCAGAAGTATCGGGTCAATGGCGATAGCTGACTGGTCTGCCATGAGGCTGCTGTTCCTTCGTAGTTGTAGGTTGTGGCATTGACAACTGTCATGGAGTCGGTGCCGAATACCAAGTGGTGCTTGGCGGTACCATCGGGAGCTTTCCACGACAGCGAAGCCTTACCATCCTCCCATGCCGCATGGCGGTCGTTGTTGGCAGGGGTTGGGTCGAGTGCCATGAAAGTGTCACCGCCCACTTCAAGCGAGTTGAGTTCGAGCGATGTGGTAGTGTAGGTCGTGCCCTCTACAGGTACTGTATAATAGGTGACGGTGACAGGTTGTTGATCTGTGACGGTAAATTCTACGCTCGATTTGGCAGACTCAGAGAGTGAAGTAGCACGACGGGTTTGTTGTATGCCCGTCACTTTGGTCACTCCATCAACATCGATACTGATGGGAGGAGCTACGAAATCGCCTCCATCCGTATTGTTGTGATAGGCCAGCAAGGTGTGGTTGCCATTGGGCAGTCCAGCTATATGCACCTTGATGCCTACACGTCCGGTGGTGAGTTCGGGTCTGTTTCCCTGTTCGTCAAGTCCCTTGACCATCACACCATCACAGATGAGTTTGGAATGTTGGCGTCCGTCTTTCCATCTTACGGTATAGAGGGTCTTTCCTTTGACATCGCCTTCTATTTCTACGGTAAATGTAACGCCACCGAAAGTCTTGGTAGCTGGTTGCTGTTGCGTAGGGATTCCCCATGCTTCATAACCTTCCTCCAGATACTGCGAAGGATTGTCGTTGGGTTGATTGAAGTCTATTTGTTGCGCATGAGCGGTATGTGTGCACAGCAAACAGAGAAACATGTGTAGAAAATGTTTCATAAGCTTAATGTTTTAGTAGTTTTAGTTTGTTTTTTATGTAGCGTTTGCAAAGGTACAATTTAGCGAGCGAAATACAAAAGAAAAATTGTTTTTTCTTTTGTATTCCCGAGCGTGAGTACCTTGGATATGTAGTATCAAAGGTACGATTTAGCAAGCGAAACACAAAAGGAAATTGCCAAAAAAGTTGTATCTTTGCATCAGAAAACAAAAAGGCAATGACGCTACATCCTCTATATTCCGACGAAAAGCCACCCGAACGGTTCACCTATCCCTTCGGATACGAGCCACATCCGCTCTGCCGACAAGCTGCAACAGAGGTGCAAACCTATATTGCCAGCCATAAAGAACTGCAAGACGATGCCGACCGCGGCAAGATGTTTGGTGTATTGGTGTGTGAGCAACAGGGACAACTGTTGTTTCTGGCTGCTTATAGTGGACTCCTTGCCGGTCGTAACGACTGGGATTATTTCGTGCCGCCAGTATTCGATGCCCAACAACCAGATGGATATTTCAAACAGGAGGAGCGCGCCATCTCAGCCATGACAGCAGAGACAGACCGCGAATCACGCAAGCAACGGTCGCAAAAACTACAACGATGGCTGTTCGATCAGTATCGCATGCTCAATGCAGAAGGGCAAAGTAGTCAGTTGGTCGATATTTGGCAAGGCTACTATCGCGACCGTGTGGTAAGGAAATTTCCGTTGCCTCCAGGCGGTACGGGTGACTGTTGTGCCCCCAAACTCCTACAGTATGCTTATCAACACGGACTTCAACCACGGTGTATGGCAGAATTCTGGTGGGGACAATCGCCTCGCCAAGAGATACGGCACCACTTACAATACTATCCAGCGTGTAGTGGAAAATGCAAACCGGTACTGTCATGGATGCTGAAAGGACTTAACGTGGATCCAGATCCCGATACATTGTCACATCCACGAAAACCCATTGCCATTGTCTATGAAGACGATAGCCTGCTGGTGGTCGATAAGCCTTCGGGAGTGCTGAGTGTGCCTGGTCGCAACGAAACCTATAGTGTGGAGACCGTCATGCGAGAACGCTATCCCGACAGTTATGTGGCACATCGATTGGACATGGGTACCTCAGGACTGCTCATCGTGGCAAAGACACTCGACGCATATCGCGACCTTCAAGACCAATTCCTGCATCATGAGGTGCGCAAACGCTATGTTGCCGTACTCGAACCACCTGCAGCTGGACAGGTTCTCTGCCCAGCGAAAGGTACTATCCGACTGCCTATGCGGCCCGATATGACAAATCGACCGCTGCAAATGGTTGATATGGAACACGGAAAAACGGCAGTCACCGACTATGAATTTATCGACTCCAATACAGTTTCGCTCACTCCACATACCGGACGCACCCATCAGTTGCGGGTACATTGTGCACACCCTGATGGGCTGGGGCGCCCCATTCAAGGCGATGAACTATATGGACATACCAACCCAACAACGTCCCGAATCCATCCCGACGGCACCGACCGACTCATGCTCCATGCTGCCGAAATATGGTTCCGACATCCTGTTACCAACCAACCGATGCACTTTGTTTTGCCATTTCGGCATGACAAACTACACCTTATATAAAATAAATAAAGGTTAAACACCGATAAAAATGCCACAGGAGTATGGAGTTTTGAGATAAATTTGGTAACTTTGCGCACGGAAATTTACAATCATTCATTAAAATAATAGATTATTATGATTATTGAAAACATTCACGCAAGAGAGATTCTGGATTCACGTGGTAATCCTACTGTAGAGGTTGAAGTAACTCTGGAAACTGGCGACATGGGTCGTGCCAGCGTTCCTTCTGGTGCTTCTACCGGTGAAAACGAGGCACTTGAGCTCCGTGATGGCGACAAAGGCCGCTATCTGGGCAAGGGCGTTCAGAAGGCCGTAGAGAACGTAAACACCAAGATTGCTCCCGCTATCGAAGGTATGAGCGTTCTGGATCAGCGCGCTATTGACGCCAAGATGCTGGAACTCGACGGTACTCCTACTAAGAAGAACCTCGGTGCTAACGCTATCCTCGGTGTATCACTGGCCGTTGCTCACGCTGCTGCCAACTATCTGCAGATTCCCCTCTATCGCTATATCGGCGGTACTAACACCTACGTTCTGCCTGTTCCTATGATGAACATCGTTAACGGTGGTGCTCACTCTGACGCTCCTATCGCATTCCAGGAGTTCATGATCCGCCCTGTTGGCGCTGCCAACGAAAAGGAAGGCATCCGCATGGGTGCTGAGGTTTTCCACAATCTTGCTAAGCTGTTGAAGGCTCGTGGCCTCTCTACTGCTGTTGGTGATGAGGGTGGTTTCGCTCCTAACTTTGACGGCATCGAGGATGCACTCGACACCATCATGGAAGCTATCAAGGCTGCTGGCTACGAGCCAGGAAAGGACGTGAAGATCGCAATGGACTGCGCTGCTTCTGAATTTGCTGTTCAGGAGAATGGTGAGTGGTTCTACGATTACCGTCAGCTGAAGAATGGTAAGAAGAAAGATCCTAATGGTAAGAAGCTCAGCGCTGAGGAGCAGATTGCTTATCTCGAGCAGCTGATTACCAAATATCCTATCGACTCTATCGAGGACGGACTCGATGAGAACGACTGGGACAACTGGGTTAAACTCACACAGCGCATCGGTGACCGTTGCCAGCTCGTTGGTGATGATTTGTTCGTAACCAACGTGAAGTTCCTGGAGAAGGGAATCAAGATGGGTGCTGCCAACTCTATCCTGATCAAGGTTAACCAGATTGGTTCACTCACCGAGACTCTCGACGCTATCGAAATGGCTCACCGTCACGGCTATACCACCGTTACTTCTCACCGTTCAGGTGAAACAGAGGACACCACTATCGCTGACATCGCTGTTGCTACCAACAGTGGTCAGATCAAGACTGGTTCGCTCTCACGTACCGACCGTATGGCTAAATACAACCAGCTCATCCGTATTGAGGAGCAGCTCGGTGGCCGTTCAGTTTATGGTTACAAGAAACTGAAGTAATCTCTATTACTACAGCAAATACTGATAAGGGGTGGATGCCATGTGGCTTCCACCCCTTTAAAGTTATATACGATAATTGTTTTGACGAAAAACTCTATTGGCGCAATCGCTCACGACATTGTTCCAATATCTGCATCACCTCGTCCATCTTCTCTGCACGCAACATGGCAATGCGCGTCTGGCGGAAGTCTGGAATACCTTTGAATACAGGCGATGCTGCTAAGTGACGACGGGTGTGGAGAATGCCACGGTGCTCGTCGATGCGCTCAACATTGATGCGCAATTGTTCTTCCAATACGTCAATCTTCTCATCAAGCGTTAGTTCCTTACGACTGAATATCCAAGGGCAACCAAATGTGGCACGGCCTATCATCACCGCATCAACACCATATTGGTCGAAAGCGCGGTCGGCATCGTCGAGCGATTTGATATCGCCATTACCTATGATGGGGATGTGGATGCGGGGATTGCGCTTCACTTCGCCAATCAATGTCCAGTCGGCATCACCTGTGTACATCTGCGCACGAGTGCGGCCATGGATGGTTAGTGCCTTTATGCCACAGTCTTGCAACTGTTCGGCGAGTGTGGTGATGACGAGATTGTCGTTGTTCCAACCCAAACGGGTCTTTACCGTGACAGGCAGATTTACTGCATCGACAACCTTACGAGTGATGTCGAGCAATTTGTCGATATTCTGCAACATGCCAGCACCTGCGCCTTTTCCTGCAACCTTCTTGACAGGACAACCGAAGTTGAGGTCAATCAGATCTGGACCAGCTTGTTCTACAATCTTTGCAGCATCGACCATAGCATCAATGTCGCGGCCGTATATCTGTATGCCAACGGGACGTTCCTCGTCTGCAATCGTTAGTTTTTGTACCGTCGATTTGATGTCGCGCACCAAAGCTTCGGCAGATACAAACTCTGTATATACCATTGATGCGCCAAACCGCTTGCAGAGCAGACGGAAACCGATATCGGTCACGTCTTCCATTGGTGCCAGAAACACCGGGCGTTCGCCAAATTCTATATTTCCTATTTTTGTCATTCTTGATTGTTGTATGATGGTTGTCGGAGTATCAGCTCAGTAGATGATAGGTGCCACCAGCCATTGGACGTACTACTCCTTTCATTTCCAAGCTGAAGAGTAGGGCGGTGACTTGGCCGATAGGGATGTTGGTGACGGTTGTTATCATATTGAGCTGTAGGTCGTTGGTTTTGCTTAAAGCATCGACAACAGCTTGCTCTTCGATGGTAAGATCAGGGAAGAGCTGGCGCTCTACGGCTTGCGGACGCAAACTGTCGGTAGTCCATCCCATTGATGAAATGAAGTCATCGGCAGAAGTGATGAGGGTTGCGCCGTTGTTGCGGATGAGTTGGTTACATCCTTTACTATATTCCGCTCCTACCGGACCAGGGAATGCAAACACCTCGCGACCATAGTTTTGAGCAATGTCGGCAGTAATGAGACTGCCGCCATGTGATGCACTTTCTACTACGATAGTGGCATCGCTTATGCCAGCCACAATGCGGTTGCGTTTCACGAAATTCATTTTTTCAGGACGTGTCATCGACATATATTCCGTCAGCAGACCGCCCTGCTCGGTCATTTGCTGGGCAATGCCACGATGGGCAGATGGGTAGAGCGTGTCGAGTCCATGAGCAAGGACTCCAACGGTAGGTATCCCGTTGTCAAGGGAGTACTTATGAGCGCACACATCCACACCGTATGCCAGACCGCTGACGATAAGTGTATCGGGGCATTTTGTCTTTAGGTCTGCCACAAACCGGCGAATCAAATCGTTGCCATAAACCGTACAATGGCGTGTTCCCACGATGCTTATCACGCGTCGCGCATTGAGGTTGGCGTTGCCACGATAGTAGAGTAGAAGTGGTGCATCGGCACATTCGTGCAGTCGTGTGGGATAGTTGTCGCTACCGAAGGGGATAGCTTCGATATTGTTTTCCGTCATGTAACGTATCTCCTCATCGGCACGCAGTAGTGGCTCTGACCAGTCTTGTAGCAGTTCGATCAATCTTTGTGAACAATCGGGTACGGTTTCGGTCAGTCTGTTGCGGTTTTCATATACCGCTTGGGCCGATCCAAATTCGCGGTAGAGCAATTGTGCAACGGCAGGATAGAGCACCAGTATGCGACTTAAGGCAATGGTATAGCGGATATCTTCGTTCATCGTCATGATAATAAAGCCCGGTCGTAATCCTCGCTGTTAGCGAGTTTTCCATCTATCAGACATACCAGTGTGATGATTCCGCGGAAACATAATGCCTCGTCGGAAGCACGGAAGATGTCTTGATGGAATATGTATTTGACACCTTCTTTCTCTACCCACAGTCGTGAAATAAATTCGTCATCGCAGCGAAGTGGTGTCTTGTATTGCAGATTCATACGTGCAACCACGGCATCTATTCCACGCTCATGCATTTCTGCAAAACTCAGGTTTCGTGATTTCAGAAACAGATGGCGGGTATGTTCGGCATAGTGCAGATAGTTGGCATTGTTGACAATGCCTTCGATGTCGCATTCGTAGTCGCGCACTTCCATGTGCGCTTCAAAGATATATTTACTCATGTATTTATGATTTGCTATTTATCTGTTCATGGGGCTGCTGTGTTTTGTCTCCTGGTCGGCGAAGGTATTCATAGCCAATGCGGCAGCGCAGACAGTCTTTTCGGTCGCAGTATTCTTTTTTTAGTTGGATAAGTGCTTGCGAATCGCCGGCCGTTTTCACCTTCAGACCGCATTCGCTCCACATGCGGATGATATGGTTGCTCTCGGCGCGGAGCTGTTCCAACAGGTCGAAAGCCCTGTCGCAATATTCCTCTTTGGCAGTGTGACGACCGTAAGCAAAGAGCATCGGTATGCAAGTGTTGATGAGCAATAGGTTGATAGAGAATGGCGACAGATGTTTAGTGTTGCTTTCGCTCTCCTGTCCGAAAGTGTAGTGAGTCTTCCAGTAGTCGGATACGTGGGTGCCCATCATATTCTGCAACTCTGCCACAGTTTTGCAATCGGTCAGTTGCGAGAGACTTGTTTTACGCTCATGATAGAGACATGCCAGTTGTGACAAACGGATATAGGGGAAATTCTGAGGTCTCAGTCGTAGGAAACGCCAGCGGTGGTGGTCCATCGGTTGGAGTGAGAATTTATGGGCAAGGTATGTATATTCCTTACTAAGGCGCTGAAAGTATGGGTCAGCAACGGCTTCGTCGCGGTAGCGCTGTGGAATGGATTCGGGTGTTAGTAATCCTGCTTGTCCCATGAAAATGGCTTCCACCTGAAACTGATCATCGCGATGATGTCCCACAGCCGATAGGGGAATGTGTGCTGCCCACTCTTCGAAACTGTCTCCGTTGATGCCGAAACCATAGTTGCGGGCCAAGGTCATGAAGTAAGCGTCTTCCCACGAACCACCCAATCTACGTGCGCGTTCAGCTATAGCCTCCGTTTTTTGCTCCAACCGCTCGGTTTGCAAAGCAGCCATCCAAGCATGGATGGTGATGGGAGCCAATTGAGGAATGATGCGGTAGCACGGCGGATATTGGTCGGTACGTAGCAACTCCTCATAGTTGTCGATGACTTGTTGAGGCACATCGATCTGCATTTGTGGTATGAAATGGCCCAATGTATTGGTCACATCGCAGTCGATGATGCCAGCTACATGCAGTACTACATTGTCGTAGGCAGCATCATGGTCATGACCATGCAGAAACCAATCGCTCGATTTGTCGTGGATTTCTACATTGCCCACCCATAGCGTCTGACCGATTTTTACCTTGGCATTGAAGAAATCGGGACCGCTGTTGCGATTGTGAAGACCGGGGTCTATCACCTCTATCGGTCGCCCATCGGTGGTGACAAGTGGTCTGGCAGGCAGCAATCTGTGCTTCCAGACATAGTGTAGGAGTTGTTCCATGCGGCATGAAATAATAATGGTGCAAAGTTACGCAAATTATTTTTTTTTGGCAACTTTACACCATTTCTTTTTACTCCCAATCGGTTATAGAGATTCTATTTATCCCTACTTTTCGGTTTAATATGCGATTGGAGGATAGTCATGTAGCATTTGAATGATGGGGTCAGCACTTGCATTTACATCTTGTAGAAGGCGATATACTCTTTCAGCAGACGGAGCATTTCATCGGCAGCATGCTTCCGATATACTCCTTTCAACGTATGGAAACATCCCACCATACTACTTTCTTCCCCTTCAAGAGGAATGGCGCATAGGTCTGGTGTGGTGGCAACAGCTGAACAAGACAGCACGGTCAGCATCTTGCTCTTACGCACCAGGCGCAATAAGGGCGTGGCAATGTTCAGTTCCACACGTGTGTTGAGAGTTATGTTGTGCGCAACCAACAGACGTTCCAATACGTTGCGCGCCTGTAAGCCCTTTGCTGGAAGTGCAAACGAATAGTTGGCAATGTCGGCAAGAGTCAGCGAAGGGCGTGATGCCAGCTCGTGGTCTTGCGGTACAACCACCCCCAACTGGTCTTTGAAGAGTTCTACCGATTCCACTTTCTTGCTGATATGAGTGGGCTTGTATGACAGCACTACATCCAATTCATGACGGCACAACTTGTCGATAAGTTCTTCCATACGCAAGTATGTGATATCAATGTGCGTGTTGGGATAGAGGCGGCAGAATTCTGTCACCACTTCAGCAGTCATCAATGAAAAGGAGTGGGTGACACCAATGCGGAGCGTTCCACATTTCATCTGCGTCAGATCGGTCATTCGTGCCATGCAGTCATCGGCAGCAGTCACCGTGCGGTTGGCATAATCCACAAGTTCCTTACCAGCTTCTGTCAGATGTACTTCGTGACTGTTACGGTCGAACAGCACCACGCCGAGCTCAGTTTCCAACTGTTTAATAGTTTGTGTTAGTGTGCTTTGGGTGATGTACAATTGCTTAGAAGCTTCTGAGAAATTGAGAGTCTCAGAGACTTTTAGGAAGAAACGAAGCTGTCTTAGTTCCATGTTATGCTGTTTTTGTATCGCTATTATCAGTTTGTCTGCGTGCATCCACTATGATGGGAACTGTCGCACCAAGTACCATCAGTATGACAATGATGACGCATACCATGCCATTGTAACTAAACAGATAGAAGGCATGGGTGAATGTTTCGGCATCCTTGCTCATAATGCATTGTAGCAATCCCTCAACCGAACGATAGGCATACATACCCGGAATCATCGGTAAAAGAGCGGGAAATGCCAGCGCTTCGGCAGGAATACGCCAGTGGCGGCTCGCTTTCGGTGCAAAGAATCCAATGACCAATGCACCGATAAAGGCTGCTGGAATCAGTCCCCAACCGCAGGCATGGGTCAGCACGAAACGTGTGGCATGACCTGCTGCCGCAAGCAGTGCACATCCTTTGAAAGCTTGGAGAGGCACATTGCTGATGCTTCCGAAACCGATGGCGGCAATGGCGGCAAAGAAACCGTCCAACAGGATATCTGTCATAATCATAACGTAAAGTCTTTAGAAATATTGTATGTTCATTAAAAGAATGCCTACCGATAGGCCGATGCCCAAGCATGCTGTCAGCACAGATGCTTCGATGAAACGGCTGATGCAGCAGAGTAAATGTCCGTGGATAAGGTCGCTGACGGAGTTGATGTATGGGATGCCAGGTACAAGATATAACACACTGGTACCTAGTGCAATGTCTGGTGTGTCGGTGCAATGGAACATAAAACCTGCACAGGCGATGACTGATGAACAACAAGCAGCGCAAAGTACAGCCAGGCGCATATCCCATTTCCATTCTTTATGCAAAGCATTCTTAATCCAGAAACCATTGACAGTGGCAATAAATACAATGAGCATGGCTCTCCAATCGCCTTCAAACAAACGGCAGAACGAAGCATTGGCAAGGCCAGTGAGCAATGTAACCAACCAAGGGTTGAGCCGTGGTTTCTTCATGATGCTACGAAATTCGTTTTTTGCATCTTCCAGTGTGATGCCATTGTCGCGGACATCCCATGACAAGCGACTCAGACGGGAAATGACATAGAAGTTGAGTCCTGTGGCAGGCAATTTCTCTCCAACGGAAAAGGACTGACTATGATCCTTGTCCCATACAGTGGTCATAACCGTATGGGGTAAGATGGTGATCTCTGCTGTTGTTCCGTATGCTTCGGCAATGCGGTGTACCGTCTTTTCGCAACGGGCAGATGAACCGCCGGCAGCCAGCATGGTTGCGGCATAGGTGGCAAGAAAATGGGCAGTTTCTTTAGAGCTGTTCAAGTTCGTAGTCGTCATATACCATGCCTGTTTCGTTGTCCTTAATCATCACTTCCTCTTCTGCCATGTGGCCAGCTGTTACGTAGTCGTAACATTCGTTGTTGAGAAATAGTTTCTCTTGACAGCTCAGAGTTCTCTTCTTGTAATTTTGGAAAGCGAAAGTGAACTTTTTCAACGCCACAACAAACAAAGGCATAGCCAATGAAATAGCTAAAATAACTAATCTATAAGTCTCCATAATTTATATTTTTTTTTATTTCTTTCTATATGTAAAAAACGAGGGTTGAGCGATATCGCTTTCCTCGAAAGCGCGTGCAAAGGTCTTGCTTTTTATCCATATCTTTTTGCATTGGCTATTAAAAATATCGAATGCCGCTATCGGTACCCATATCCCCACGATAGAAAACGGTTGTGGCAAATTCATAAAAAAAAGAAAAATATCGGCAGTTTATTCGTTTATTACCAATAAAATAGGTAATTTTGCATGATTTATTTATTTAGACGTAAAAAATAAGATGAACGTAATTACGAAAAGTATTCAGTTGCCTGATGGAAGAACCATCACAATTGAAACCGGGAAAGTGGCAAAGCAGGCTGACGGAAGCGTTGTTCTCCGTATGAACAACACCGTACTTCTGGCCACTGTTTGTGCCGCAAAAGATGCAGTTCCCGGAACAGATTTCATGCCTCTGCAGGTTGACTACAGAGAGCAGTATGCCGCCGCAGGTCGATTCCCCGGTGGTTTCACCAAGCGCGAAGGCAAAGCCAGTGACAACGAAATCCTTACCAGCCGTCTGGTGGACCGTGTGCTCCGTCCGCTGTTCCCTTCTAACTATCACGCTGAAGTTTATGTGAATGTAATGCTTCTGAGTGCAGATGGTGTTGACCAACCCGATGCATTGGCAGGATTCGCCGCATCAGCAGCATTGGCATGTTCGGATATTCCCTTCGAGTGCCCCATCAGTGAGGTTCGTGTAGCTCGTGTTAATGGCGAGTTTGTTATCGACCCAACCTTCGAACAGATGAAGGAAGCTGACATGGACATCATGGTTGGTGCTTCTGCCGAAAACATCATGATGGTGGAAGGCGAAATGAAGGAAGTTTCAGAGCAAGATATGATTGGCGCACTGAAAGCAGCGATGGCTGCTATCAAGCCTATGTGTGAATTGCAAACCGCACTGAGCAAGGAGCTCGGTACCGATGTGAAGCGCGAATACGATCACGAAGTCAACGATGAAGAACTGCGTGAGCAGATGAACAAGGAACTCTATCAGCCTTCGTACGACGTGACCAAGCAGGCTCTTGAGAAACATGCGCGTGCTGAGGCATTCGAAAAGATATTGGCAGATTTCAAGGAGCAGTATGCTACTGCACATGCCGATCTCACCGAAGATGAGCTCGAAGAAAAATATGCCATGATGGACCGTTACTATCATGATGTGGAGCGCGACGCTATGCGACGTTGCATTTTGGATGAGGGTATTCGTCTTGACGGTCGTAAGACTGACGAGATTCGTCCTATTTGGTGTGAGGTTTCTCCACTGCCCATGCCTCACGGAAGCTCTATCTTTACACGTGGTGAGACACAGTCTCTGACCACTTGTACTCTCGGCACTAAACTCGATGAGAAACTTGTTGACGATGTGCTTGACAAGAGCTATCAGCGCTTCTTGCTCCATTATAACTTCCCTCCATTCTGTACTGGTGAGGCCAAAGCCCAGCGTGGTGTGGGTCGTCGTGAAATTGGTCACGGTCACTTGGCATGGCGTGGTTTGAAGGGTCAGATACCTGAGGACTTCCCTTATACCGTACGTTTGGTATCTCAGATCCTCGAGTCTAACGGTTCTTCATCTATGGCTACCGTTTGTGCAGGTACGCTTGCCCTGATGGATGCAGGTGTTCCTATGAAGAAGCCAGTATCAGGTATTGCCATGGGTCTGATTAAGAATCCCGGTGAAGATAAATATGCTGTATTGAGCGATATCCTCGGCGACGAGGACCATTTGGGTGATATGGACTTCAAGACCACTGGTACTAAGGACGGTCTGACAGCCACTCAGATGGATATCAAGTGCGACGGTCTGTCGTTCGAAATCTTGGAAAAAGCTCTTATGCAGGCTAAGGCTGGCCGTGAGCACATCCTTAAATGCATCACCGATACTATTGCTGAGCCACGTGCTGAGCTTAAACCACACGTACCCCGCATCGTAGCCTTTGAGATTCCTAAGGAGTTCATTGGTGCTGTGATTGGCCCGGGCGGAAAGATCATTCAGCAGATGCAGGAGGATACCGGTGCTACTATCACTATCGATGAAGAGGATGGCGTTGGTAAGATTCAGGTGAGCGGTCCCGATAAGAACAGCATCGATGCTGCTATTGCCAAGATTCGTGCCATTGTGGCTATTCCTGAGATTGGTGAGGTTTACGAGGGTACCGTACGCAGCATCATGCCTTATGGTTGCTTTGTAGAGTTCATGCCAGGCAAGGATGGTTTGCTCCATATTTCAGAAATCGACTGGAAGCGTTTGGAGACCGTAGAGGAAGCTGGTATCAAGGAAGGCGATAAGATTAAGGTGAAACTGCTGGAGATTGATCCTAAGACCGGTAAGTTCAAACTCTCTCATCGCGTACTTATTGATAAGCCCGAGGGATATGTTGAGCGTCCTGCACGTCGCGACCGTGGCGAGCGTCGCCCCCGTCCTGAGCGTGGCGAGCGTCGTCAGCACAACGATCACCGCGAGCGTCCACAGCGCAACGACGAATTCCATGAGCCCAACAACGAGCCCAAGGATTTCAGCGATGCTCTCGACAAGATGGACTTCTAATTGCAGCGAATCATATAGCTGAAAAATAATCTAAAGTGTCCTGCTGAAGCTTTACGGCTTTGCAGGGCACTTTTCCGTTTTCTAGAGTTATACAAAAAATTATATTTTTAGAAAATTTCGACCACACGACCACAGATGTGTGCATCATGTTATCGTTCAGTACTTTAGACGGTGGTCGAAACTGTTTCTATCGACCACGCATCGACCACCAAATTGCGAAAGCATATCTGCGATGCTCATATCTATTCGAATGTCGCTCAGAAATAAAATAGATCGATATTCTTTTGATAACGTTTTGCCAAGGTGTGCCAAACGTTTGGCAAAGGTATTGCCCAACGTTTGGCAAAAGTATTGTCTAACGTTTGGCAAAGATATTGTCTAACGTTTGGCAAAGATATTGTCTAACGTTTGAAAAAGGTCTTTTCAAAGTTTGAAAAAGGTGTTATCCAACATTTGACAAAAGTATTATCCAACGTTTGATAAGAGTATTATCCAACGTTTGATAAAGGTGTTATCCAACGTTTGATAAAGGTGTTATCCAACGTTTGATAAAAGTTTTTTCAATATTACACACGAGACGTGTTGAAAATCAAATATTTAAAAGAGGGGCGTGGTCCTCTGTTATCTTCATGTTTGATGAGTGTTTGTAAAAATATGAAACCCATCGCATACGGATGTACACGATGGGCGAAATGAGGTCTAATGATTGTTTTGAGTGAATCTTTCCTGTTAACTTTGTGGTAGCATCAAATCGTTAACCCACTGCATCTTGCTGTTTTTTCTGCTTTTTGGCATCTATGCCTACACCAACTGTATCACAGACGAGCATGAATGCCCAGAAATTCCAGAATGAACTTTGGAAGATTAAGGCAACTATAATACCAATGATATCGATTACTGCCATGCTATAACCAGTAGTTTTGCTATTCTCCAATGCCTTGATAAAACGCTTGTGGTTTATTATAAGCATCACAAGTTCAAACAGTGCAGAAACTACTAAGAGGCCGAACGATAGGTTGCTCCATACCTCAATCAACAATTCATTGCCTTTAGAAATGTTTTCTATCAAAGGGTCAAAGGTCCATACTAGTAGTCCTGCACGAAAAATCCAAGATGCCCATATTATGCTTTTAGAATATCTGTCCATGCCTATTCCATTTTAGTTTCCCAATATGATATACTATACAAAGCAGTAGAAAAAGCAGCTTTTACTTGCGTTTTCTCTTCTTCTGTCAAATCTGCAGTACTATCGATTATTTCACAATACTTTCCGATGATAAATGCAATGTCTTCAGCGTTTTCTGTATAGCTGTCTAATGCTTCGTCAAACAACCTTATGATTTTATCCGTAGTAGTGTCTGATTCGTTTTTTTCTCCTGTGCATATATCAATGGCAATTTGTTTGCATTTCGTTTTTAATTCTTTTGAGTCAATCAAACTTAATTGTAATTCAATATGTTCTGCATCAATTTTTTTATCTGGATATTTTTCATCCTTTTTATCCATGTTTGGTCCATTTGAACCGTCAAATGTGGCAAGTGCAGTATTATGCATTTTTCCTATACATAGTGAAAGTGCATCTAAATTTGATAATAATATGAGATCATTGTTTACAATAGAATCTCCTTTAAGAGCTTCATTCAAATTGGTAATGCCAGATTCAGTAATGTCTCCTTTTTGTGCCAAACTCCTACATAATTCAGATATTGTTTCAATGTCAGCATCATTACATTCAAGTTTATGATCCATATCGCGATATTTCCACCAAGAAGAAACACCGCCACCGATCACGCCTCCGATGATGGCACCAAAGCATCCACCTCGTGATGAATCAATTTGTTTTCCGATTTTATATCCATATTTAACTCCATCGTAGCATCCTTTGAAATCAGCTCTTACCAATTCATTTCTCTTATTTCTATTCCAGTCTTTCCATCCTCTTGTCACAAATGGTGTTTTGAGCTGTTCAAGTTCAGCGTTGATGTTTTCAATTTTGGAGATTACGTCAGGAGTTTTTGCTTTAGGTGTCATTTCCATGTCATAGTTGTCTGATGTACATGCTGCTAGCAGTATAATCATTGTCATTACTGCCATGCCTTTTGAAATACGGATCATTGTTTTCATAATTTGATTGATTTTTGTTGTGTGAATAATTGTTTTGTTTCGCTTGCAAAATTAAGCAGAACCAAAACAACACGCAAAAAATCAATACACGTTAAATTCACAAAACACCAAGTGTGTATTTTGTGTGTATAGAAGTGTGGCTTTAATGGCTTGTGAAATAGTGGTTTATGTGCTTTGTTATGTTGATTGTGAAATGTCGTCCTTTCTCTTGCGGTTGTGATTAGAGATAAATAGACCGACGAAAATGATGAGAAATACCATCCATGCTATCCATCGTTGTGAGTCGAAAAGCAGTGCAATGGCAATTCCCAAGAAGCAGAGACAGATGTTGATATTCAGAAAAAGCTGTTCTGATGCCAGTTTTTTCAGTGTGTAAGTCCACTTTTTGCTCAATAGTTGTCTGCTGAAGAATACGGCAATAATAATTAGCAAAGCTCCACAGGTTTGGAAACTCCACCATACGAAGGAACTCGAATCGTAGAAGTAGTCTATCATAGGGTCCAATGTACCATGGAAAAACACAGCGGTGTATAGCCATGATTCCAACATCATATTTATGTTTGACCTTTTCATTCTTTTTAGTTTAGGATAAAAATGTGTTGCCGAGTATAGGGATTAGTGTAGAGCCAGCAATTTGTCTTCCAATCCTTTTGCACCTTTCGTGCCAAAGAGTTTTTCGTGTATGCTTGCTTTCGCATTGCTCACTCGTTGCATACTGATATTCATTGCAGCGGCTATTTCCGATGGAATGAAGCAGACGCGGAGTAACACACATACTTGTATTTCGGTTAGCGACAAGTGTTTGGTGGGATTGCATACCACTGCCCAGAAGTCGGGCAGATGGGTTTCTGCCAACTGTACCACCTCCCGTAGGTCGCGCCCAGATGGAATTTTTCCTCGTTCAAGCAATGAGTGGAGATGGCTGATAGCCTTGTCATCGAAGAGTTCGCGCTCTTTGTCCCATGTTTCAATCGATACGTTTTGGTCTAAATAGGTTGCCACTTGAGCGCGCAGCGACTCCAATTCTTCGCCTTTTGCTTGCTTGTATGCGAGGAAATCGTTTTGTAGTGTGTCATATTCGTGGCGTGCATGGTCGTAGGTGGCACGTAGTTGCTGGAAGTACATATTATGGCGTTCAATCTTAATGCGTTGCCACTGTTTATGCCGTTTGTACCACTGGTGGCTAATCAATCCCGCGATGCAGAGCACAAATATGACGATAAGGAGTGCAGCAATCATTGTTTTCAGACGCGCTTCCATGTGCTTCTCCACTTCTTCCATGCAATCTTGTGTATAGAGACGGTACATTTCACAGTCGATATTTTCTGCATGCATTTTTTGTAGAGAATCGCAAGCTAAAGTGTAATAAGTGGCATAGCGAGTGGCTTCACGCAGGTTTCCTTTGGCAGTGTAATAACGCATCAAACCACCATTTATGCAAGCTGTCAACGGCATGTCGTTGATATCAGAAAGGTTGGCTTGCATATAATAGAAACCAGCCGAGTCGATATTGTCTTGTAGCTCAGCCAATATGCCTTGGCAGGCATAGTAATTGTTCCACAAGCGATGGTTTGAGGCAAGGTAGTGCATTTCTTGCTGTACTTTTTGCATGACAGATTCTGCAAATTTCCGGTCTGTCTTTTTAGCAATAAGGGGCATTTCTTTCAGGAAGAAACCGACAGCCAACTCGTGATATTGTTGTTTAGCCATGACATCTGCCACTGAGTCGAGCAGTGTTATTGCTCTGTAAGTATCGCCGTTTTGTGCGTAGATGTCTGCCGTTTGTGTTTTTGCCTTGAGAGCATTGACGGTATCGTTGGCTTTGAAAAATGCGTGTTCGGCTTTATGTATGCAGTTCATCTGCATACTATAGACCATCGCCCGTCCGTATGCTTTCGCCATTTGTTCATGGAGTGTGCCCAATAAGTGCCAATCACAGTGTGTATCGGAAGTGTCAGTGTGTGCCACAGCCTTCATATAGTACTGGAGTGCCATGGGCGTATTACCCTTGTAGTCGTAAACGAGTGCAGCCAAATAGTTGGCGCGCACCTGCTCTTTACAAGTGCCATGCAGGTCGTAATAGTTGGCGCTTTCTATGATTATGCTATCTTCCACTATTGTGTTTCCCGTGCGATAGCGTGCGTCAGTCAGTAGCAGATGGTAGGCCATGTATTGGCTTTTGTCCATCTCACTTTGTTCGCTGCTGATGCTATTGAGTAGCAATAGTGCAGAGTCGGGATGTTCGTCCATTATATTTTCTGCATGTTCTAATATGGCAATACTCCTGTCGCTTTTGCCACAGGTGCATAGAAGGATAGATGTCAGCATTGCCAGAAGCACAATGCTGCACATGTGTTGTAGCTTTTGTTTCTGTCGTGTTGTCAGCTTCATATATTCTCGAATCCTTTTGGGACTATGGGCAGAATGTGTAGTAATACGATTTGGACTATTTCTTTATTTGTATGGCAAAGGTAGTCAATTTTTTCCTTTTCTGCAAAAAAACAATCTATTACACATAGAAAACCTTAATTATAGTTGCGTTTGAATACTTCATTTGCTAATAAAGTATGGGAGCAGGAAATGTATTGCCGATGTTCTTGCTGATAAAATGATGTTCGCAGAGTTTTAGGTTGGTGGTCGATGGTCGATGAAAACGAAAAAAATGCGCGTGCGCCCATGCGCACGCGCAAGGAGTATGGGGTTAACCTTCGATATCCTGTTTAGCAGCAGGTTTAATCTTTAGTTCGTAGAGGTCGCCACGACGGTCGCGCAGGTTGCGCACAGCACCATAGGTGTGTAGCTCGTTGAGCAGACTCAGATCTACATCGCTTACCAATATCATCTCGGTGTTGGGTGTTGCCTCGGCACGCATACCGTCGGTGGGGAATGCAAAGTCGCATGGCGTGAACACAGCAGACTGTGCATACTGGATATCCATGTTGTGGACACGCGGCAGGTTGCCCACACTTCCAGCAATAGCCACGTAGCATTCGTTTTCGATTGCACGAGCCTGTGCACAGATGCGAACACGTGAATAGGCATTCTTGGTGTCGGTCATGAATGGTACAAAGAGTATCTGCATGCCCTCATCTGCCATCAGGCGTGACAGCTCAGGGAACTCTACATCGTAGCAAATCAGTATGCCGATGCGTCCGCAGTCAGTATCAAAAGTCTGCACATGGCTACCACCAGTCAGTCCCCAGCATTTCTGTTCGTCGGGAGTGACATGTATCTTTTCAAACATCTCGTATGATCCGTCGCGACGGCAAAGGAAGCCCACATTGTAGAGAGCACCGTCATCTTTAACGTAAGGCATACTACCTGTGATGATGTTGATATTATAGCTGATGGCCATTTCAACGAAGCGGTCACGGATTTTCTCCGTATATTGTGCCATGGCACGGATAGACTGTGCCTCGCCCATATCGTTGAACTTCGCCATCAGTGGAGCGTTGAAGTATTCGGGGAAGAGGATGAAATCGCTCTTGTAGTCGGATACGGAATCGACAAAGAACTCTACCTGTTCGAACAAATCATCGAGCGTATGGTAGGGGCGCATCTGCCATTGCACCATACCGATACGTACCGTGGGACGCTTTTCCACTACATTGTTGGATGGCTGATAGTAGATATTGTCCCATTGCAGCAGTGTGGCACAATGTTTCGACTCCTCGTCGTTGGGCAGATAGTTGCGGATGACACGACGCACGTGGAAGTCGTTGGACAGCTGGAAAGTAAGTACCGGGTCGTATATCTCTCGCGTGCGTACCTTTTCTATATATTCCTTAGGACGCATGGTGTCGGCATAGAGGTGGTAGTTGGGTATTCTACCGCCAAACATGATGGCCTTGAGGTTGAGTTTCTCACAGAGTTCCTTGCGATATTCGTACATGCGGCGAGCCAGTCGCATGCCACGGTAGTCGGGATGGATAAACACCTCGATGCCATAAAGAATATTGCCGTCGGGGTTGTGAGTGTTGAACGTTTCGTTGCCAGTGACCTGTGCATAGGTGTGGTCGCCTTTCACCTTGTTGTAGTCAACAATGATGGATAGGGCACATCCCACTATCTTATCATCGACCACGATAACAATCTGGCCTTCGGGAAAGATAGTGAGGAGTTTCTTGATTTGTGCGTGAGTCCAGAAGACATCAGCATCGGCATAGATGCGTCGGAATGATCGTGCCAACTGGTCGTAGTCCTCCATTTGGAGGTTGCGCAGTTCTACTTTGTTGGAGTGTGACGTTTCCATAATGTATGGGTTATCTTTTGCAGTTTTCTTTTTACCGATGCAAAAGTACTAATTATTCCTTTATGTTGAACACTATCATGGTGTGTTTTTTATCTTTTCTTCCATCTCCTTGACTTTGTTGTGGATATATTTACAGAAATCAGAGTCTTCCAATACTTCGATATCAGAAAACAGTCCCATGACAAAGCGACCTATACCAATATAGCTGCACACATCGAGTTCAAGTATCCAATGGGTGTCATCGTCTTTACTGATATAGGCTGCCGATAATGGATATTCTTCTTGTATGATATTGGTTGATAGGCGGCCCAGACGTAGTTTGATACGCTTCTGTTGTTCGCCGCTGAACATGAAGATGTCGGTGTACATCTGTCGATGCTGCCTTTCGTGCTGCCATTCGTCGGCCAATAACTCTACCGATTCCATGCGTGCCACCTTGAAAGTCTTGTTCATCTTTGATGTCAATTCATAGCAACGCACCTCGCGATTGTCGTTCATCAACATGAACGGTTCGACAATGCGATCGCTCACCGAGTTGCTGTGTGGCGATGAATAATGGTGGAGAATGACGTTGCGATGATATTTGATGGCATCGTAGAGGACGCTGATATTCAAAGCTTGCTGTTCGCGCAACTGGGCATCGGCAAGGATATTAAAATCGTAGAGCGTGTCGAGCTTCCTCTTTAGATGGGACACCAGTGCTCCCTGACCACCATAGTTTTCAAGCATGCGGCGGATATAGATGGCTTCGTCTTCGGTGAAATGCACTTTGCGGAAGAGTTTGGTGAAGTAGGTGGAGTTTTTGTCGATGGAATAGACAGTGCCGCGTTTTTCCACTTCGAAGCCAAAGTCACGGAAAAAATCGAGATAGTAATAGAGTGTACGCTTTGATAGCTCCATCTTTTCGCAGAGTTGCTGTACGTTGAGCTTCTTGTTTTCGGTAAGTAGAAGCAGCAACGACAGCTCTCGGTTCAGTTTGTCGTGACGCATAGGCTATTCTCCAAAATCGAGTGAAAGTTGCCCGTCACCCAGCAGATTGAAACTCTTGCGGTGGTAGGGAGTGATACCGCAACGGCTGATAGCTTCGCGATGCTTCTTGGTGGGATATCCTTTGTTGGAATGCCAGTCGTATTCAGGATATTCCTCTGCCAGTCCATCCATATAGTCGTCGCGGTAAGTCTTGGCAAGAATCGAGGCTGCTGCTATGCTGAGATATTTACCATCACCTTTGACAATAGTGGTGTGGGGCAACCCCTGATAGGGTTTGAAACGGTTGCCATCCACAATAATTGCTTCTGGACGCACTTTCAATTGGTCGAGAGCACGGTGCATGGCGAGTATCGAGGCATTGAGAATGTTAATGCGGTCGATCTCCTCGGCTGTTACGATGCCTACAGCCCATGCCAATGCATCGCGCTCAATAATCTCGCGCAACTGCTTGCGCTTATGGTCTGTCAATTGTTTCGAGTCGTTGAGCGCCTCGTTGTGGTAGTTTTCAGGAAAGATAACAGCAGCAGCATAGACGCTGCCAGCCAAACAACCACGTCCGGCTTCATCGCATCCTGCTTCTATCTTACCCGTGTAATAATGGCTTGCAAGCATATGATATTGTAAACAGATGTTAACGATTAAATTCTTTTAACTAAGATATTTTGAAAGTGAACATATTGTGCATAAAATAGTAGTTCCTTTGCAGTGTCGAAACAATAAAATCTGAACAGAATATGAAACAGACCATCACTTTGAATCGTAACGAGCGCCTCATGCTCAATGTACAGCGTATTGTCAATCTTGCCAATAAACCCCTTGTGGCTCTTGCCAACTACTATTCGCGATTGTTAGGCGAGAAAGTCAACGTGCGACAGACCTTGTTGCTATGCAATGCACAGGTTGCTTTCTTCTTCCTTGTGTTTGCATCCATGTCGTTGGTATTGCGACTGCTCTGTCTGCTGTGGTTTTGCAACGCATTGCTCAAATGCCGAAACAGTGGACTTGGACGCGATAAATAGTTGATGCCTCCTATGCACAGGAATGACGCTTTAGGTCAGAACATCTGACTGACACGGCGTATGCCATTGACCAGAATGTCAATCTCCTCTTTCGTATTGTAAAGGGCAAACGATGCGCGCACCGTGCCGCTGATACCAAGGCGAGTCATCAGGGGTTGGGCGCAATGGTGTCCAGTACGTACAGCTATGCCAAGGCGATCGAGTAGGGTGCCCATGTCGAGGTGGTGGATATTGCCCACCAGAAAACTGACTACTGCATCTTTGTGTGCAGATGTGCCAAACAGACGCATATCATCGATGGTTGACATCTGCTCCATACAATAATGGGTAAGCATCTGCTCGTGGGTTGCTATCTGGTCAAGGCCTAATGCCGAAATATAATCAATGGCAGTGGCGAGGCCGTGGGTTGCTACATAGTCGGGCGTGCCTGCTTCAAATTTAAAGGGCAGTCGTTCAAAAGTGGTTTGTTCCCACGATACTTTATCTATCATTTCGCCGCCACCTTGATAGGGTGGAAGTCTTTCCAACCATTCTTCTTTGCCATAGAGCACACCGATACCAGTAGGGCCATACATCTTGTGTCCACTGAAGGCAAAGAAATCGCAATCCAGTTCTTTCACATCAACATGGAAGTGGGGAGTGCTCTGTGCACCATCCACCAATACGGGAATTCCATATTTGTGGGCAATGGTTGTCACATGCTTTACATCGTTTACTGTGCCGAGCACATTGCTTACATGGGCCATGCTCACCAGTTTGGTACGCTCGTTGATCATCTGTTCCAACTGATCCAAACAGAGATCGCCCTTTTCGTCGAAAGGCAGATGACGTACTACGATGCCGCGGCGGTTGGCTTGTAGTTGCCAAGGCACGATATTGGAGTGGTGCTCCATGTCGGTGACAATAACTTCATCGCCCTCTTTCATCATCTCTTCGCAGAATGATGATGCTACTAAGTTGATGGCTTCTGTAGTGCCGCGAGTGAACACAATCTCTTCTGTTTTAGCGGCACCGATGAAAGCACGCACCTTTTCTCTTGCTGCCTCATGTAGGTCGGTGGCCTGTTGCGACAGGTAGTGGACACCGCGATGTACATTGGCATTGACGTTGAGGTACTCCTCTCTCATAGCATCAAGCACGCAGAGAGGTTTCTGAGTGGTGGCAGCATTGTCGAGATAGACTAATGGACGACCATAGACTTCTCTCGAGAGAATGGGGAAATCTTCCCGCACTTTATTGATATCGTACATCTTTTCTTATAATCTTATTTACAGAGTTTGCATCCCACACATTTGCTGAGTTCACCGCGGAAACGCTTTTCTACTAAATAGTGCAGGCGGTCGCGAAGTGGTTCGAGTTGCATCTGATCGACCACCTCGTTGATGAATGCGTTCTGCAACAGCAGTCGAGCCTCTTCTTTCGATATGCCGCGTTGCTGCATGTAGAAGAGGGCCGCATCATTGAGCTGGCCTACTGTACTGCCGTGAGCACATTTTACATCATCGGCATAAATCTCCAGCATGGGCTGGGTGTACATACGGGCTGTCTTTGAAGCTGTCAAGTTCTGATTGGTCATCTGCGATGAGGTCTTCTGTGCACCATGTGCCACATAGACTCTTCCTGCAAATGCTCCAACGGCATCTTCGTTGAGCACGTACTTGTAGAGTTCTGTGCTGGTGCAGTGGGGCACCTCATGACGGATGAGCGTGTTGTTATCTACATGTTGTTTCTTGTCGGCAATCACACAGCCATAGCATCCACATGCTGCACCTTCGCCAGCAAAGGTGAGATCAAGGCGGTTGCGTGTCACACCATTGTGAAGGGTTATCACATTGTGGTTGACACGGCTATTAGCTTGTTGCTCTATATATACATTGCTGATACGTACGTTCTTGTGGTGTGTCTCTTCCAAACAATAGAGGTCGAGTGAGGCATTGTTGCCAACAAATGCTTCGATGATCTGTGTGGCAAGGAAATTGCGGTCATCGGCTGCATGGTCGCAGAAGAGCATTTTCAGTTCGGCTCCCTCCTCCAGGATAATCATCACGCGGCGGTTGACCATAAGGTCAACATCGCTTCGGAGAATATTGATGACCTGTATGGCACGTTCCACTTTGGTGTGGCGTGGCACATAAACAAGCAGTCCGTCTTGTACCAACATGGTGTTGAGAGCTGTTACGGCATCTTCATCGGTTTTTGCTAAGCGCCCATAGTGGCGTGCCACCAGTTCGGGATGTTCCTTCATTGATCCCACAAAAACGCCTTCGGGTAGATGGCCTTTAGGAGTTTCTTGGTTGTAGAAAGCATCATTGACCATGAAATAAAGCGAAGTAGATAGGTTAGGTACATCGCATCGGAAGGCCTCATAGGGGTCAACGGGGATGTTGAGTCGGTTGAGGTTCAGTCCGTAGTTGGGTTCGAAGAGTTGTTGCAGGTCGGTATATTTATACCGTTCCACCCGTCGGGTGGGGAAGCCCTGCGCTTTGAAATGCTCGAAAGCCTTGTCGCGTATGGCATTCATGTGCTCTGGGGCATGGCTGATAATCATCTGCCTTGCTTCCTGATAGAGCTCGATATATTGTTGTTCGCTACCCATTTATTCTTCTCCTATTTCTTCTTTGATCCAGTCGTAACCATGTTCTTGTATCTCTTTGGCCAGGTCTGGACCTCCGGTTTTTACGATGCGTCCCTTGTAGAGCACATGAACAAACTGTGGACGAATCATCTCCAGCAGTCGGTCGTAGTGGGTGATGACGATACAAGAGGTTTGTGGAGTCTGCAATTTGTTGACTCCTTCTGCAACAATGCGCATGGCATCGACGTCAAGGCCAGAGTCGGTCTCGTCGAGAATGCTCAGTTTTGGTTCAAGCATAGCCATTTGGAATACCTCGTTGCGCTTTTTCTCGCCACCGCTGAATCCTTCGTTGACCGAGCGGTTGGCAAGTTTAGAATCGAGTTCTACTATCTTTCGCTTCTCGCGCATCAGTTTTAAGAACTCTGCGGCATTCATTGGTTCAAGACCTTGATATTTTCGTTTTTCGTTAATGGCAGCTTTCATGAAGTTGGTCATTGATACTCCGGGAATTTCCACAGGATATTGGAACGAAAGGAACAATCCCTCGTGTGCGCGGTCTTCGGGCTTCATGTCCAATAGATTTTTACCATTGAAATATGCTTCTCCTTCGGTCACTTCGTAGAGCGGATTGCCCACGAGAACGGCACTGAGTGTGCTCTTGCCCGAACCGTTGGGGCCCATGATGGCATGTGTTTCACCGTCGCGAATGGTCAGGTCAATGCCTTTCAGTATTTCTTTGCCAGCAATGGTGGCATGCAGGTTTTTTACCTCTAACATATCTTGAGTCTTTTTATTGTCGTTGTTGTTTTATCCCACGGTACCTTCGAGTGATACGCTGAGCAGTTTCTGTGCCTCGACGGCAAATTCCATGGGGAGTTTCTTGATTACTTCTTTGGCATAGCCATTAACGATGAGGCCTACGGCTTGTTCGGTGGGTATGCCACGCTGGTTGCAGTAGAAGAGTTGGTCCTCCGATATCTTACTGGTAGTTGCTTCGTGTTCGAATACTGCGGTGTCATTGTGTACATCCATATAGGGGAAGGTGTGTGCACCACAGTCACTGCCCAGCAGTAGAGAATCGCAACTGGAGTAGTTGCGTGCATTGTCGGCTGTGCTGGTAGCACGTACCAGTCCGCGGTATGAGTTTTGGGAGTGGCCAGCAGATATTCCTTTCGATATGATGGTACTTTTGGTGTTTTTGCCCATGTGTATCATCTTTGTGCCAGTGTCTGCTTCTTGATAATTGTTGGTAACAGCTACACTATAGAACTCTGCTGTCGAGTTGTCACCACGGAGTATGCAGGAGGGATATTTCCAAGTGATAGCACTTCCGGTTTCTACCTGTGTCCACGAAAGTTTAGAACCTTCACCTCTGAGATCACCGCGCTTGGTGACAAGGTTGAGCACACCACCTTTACCATTCTCATCACCGGGATACCAGTTTTGTACGGTAGAGTATTTTACTTCGGCTCTATCATTGACAATGATCTCTACGATGGCGGCATGTAATTGGTTTTCGTCGCGCATAGGGGCTGTGCATCCTTCGAGATAGGATACGTAGGCATCGTCGTCGGCAATAATCAATGTGCGTTCAAACTGTCCTGTGTTACGTGCATTGATGCGGAAATAACTGCTCAATTCCATAGGACAACGCACACCTTTGGGGATATAGACAAAAGATCCATCGCTGAATACGGCACTATTGAGTGCTGCGAAGAAATTGTCGCGGTATGGTACTACCGTACCGAGGTATTGTCTGACGAGTTCGGAATGTTCCTTAATGGCTTCACCGATGGAGCAGAATATTACACCTTTCTCTGCGAGCTTCTCTTTGAAGGTGGTCTTTACCGATACCGAGTCCATGATGGCATCTACTGCTGTATTGCCACTCAATGCCAGACGTTCTTCAAGGGGAATACCCAGTTTGTCGAAAGTCTTCTCCAGTTCCGGGTCAATCTTTCCGTCACCTTGGGGTTTCTTGGCCAGCGGGTCTGCGTAGTATGATATGGCTTGATAGTCAATAGGTGGCACATGTACATGCCCCCATCGTGGTTCCGTCTGCTGTTGCCAGTAGCGGAAAGCTTTGAGACGGAAATCAAGCATCCATTCGGGCTCTCCCTTTTTTTTCGATATGAGCCTGACAATATCCTCGTTGAGTCCTTTCTCAATGATTTCTGTATGTACGTCGGTAGTGAAGCCAAACTCGTATTTCTGTTCAGCCACTTGACGTACTAATTCGTTGTTGTTTTCTTTCATTTCCATTTGGGGTACAAAGTTACGAATAAGTGAGTGAAGTACAAAAGGAAAACGAGTTTTTCTTTTCGCTTTAGTTCCCTTAGAAAACTATTCTCTGCTTGATGATGCATAGTCGCGTGGTGATAGACCGAAGCGCTTGCGGAAACACTTGCCGAAATAACTACTATCCTTAAAGCCTGAACGATATGCCACTTCGTTGATGCTGAGGTCAGTGTGTTTTAGCAGTTCTGCAGCACGTGATAGTCGGAACTCCTTGATAAGATCGAGTGGCGCAAAGCCTGTGACGTTCTTCACTTTCTTGAAGAATGCCGATCGCGACAGACCCATTTCAGCAGCCATGGTATCGATGTTGAATTCGCTGTTTTGCAGATTCTCATCAATGATGCGATGCAACTGGTCTATAAACTCCATACCTTTTTGCTCTACATATTGTGAGTAGTCACTCTCTTTGGCTGGTGTAGCGGTGGCCATAGTATGTAGCTTTGCCAGTCGTTGACCGATAATCATTTCGTTTCTCATTCGGTTCATTTGCAGTCCTGTGCGTACAATGAAGAATGTGACGATGCCTATGACAGCCAGATAGATAAGATATGCCCACCATGTGGCCCACCATGGTGGAAGTATGCAGATGTGTAGTTCGTCGCTTGAGAAGAGTGTTGGATTGCTGTCGTCTATTGTTTCAACCACAAAGGTGTAGTTACCTGGTGGTACTTTGGTGTACGATGCTTGTCTGTTTTGTCCGCTGTAGTTCCAGTCGTGGTCGTATCCTTTCAGTCGGTATCTGTATGCCACATTGTTGTTATTGATAAAGTTGAGTGCGGCAAATTCGATAGTGAATGAATTCTGATCGTGTTTCAGTTCAATCTGTTTGAGTTGGTCGATGCCATGTTGGTTTTCTATGCGTTCCAGTTGTTGGGTGATGTTTCTGTTGTTTGCGCTCATATTGGTAATGAACGTACGATAGTTACTGTTTTCGTTGGTCAGATGCTTGGGGTCGAAGACGATGATGCCTTGTTTGCATCCTAACCATATTTCACCATTGTTCATGCGACATGCAGAAGCCTCTTCAAATTTGACATCAGGCAGTCCATCGTATTTGTCGAAGTTGCGTATGCGTTCATTTTTCGGATTATAGCAAGCAATAGTGTTTTCTCCTGCAAACCACAGTCTGCCGTTCAAGTCTTCGGCAATGGATACGATGACGTCGTTGCGCAGTCCTTCTCTCATGCCAAGTGTTTTAAAGTCAGGACAGTGTTTGTGTTTGTCGTAGTTGGTTAGTCTGCTCAGTCCACCACCGAAAGCGCCCATCCATATATTATCCCTGTTGTCTTTGAAGATGGTGTAGATGTCGTTGTTAGCAAACGATGATGCACGCTGTTCCTTATAGGTTTCAAATTTGATGTCTTGTGGTTGGCGGAATTTGGTATCTGTGCTCATCAGTCCGTCAATCGTTCCAATCCATAGCCGTCCGTGTTGATCCTCGGCCATGTTTCTCACTTCGGTATATAATCCGTAGGACGGGTAGTTGATAAATCCGTTGTGTCTGTTGTAGAAAACCAGTTGCGTGTTGCCGTTTTGTTTCACCAGATTGAGCCCACCATCGAGTGTTGCTACCCAGATATGTCCCTTCTTATCAGTATAAGTCATATATACCGCATTGCCACTGATGCTTTGTGGATTATTGTCGTCGTGTAAGTAGTGGTTCAGCCTATATCCAGTAGGCTGGCTGTTATCGGGTGTTGCCACGACAAGTCCGTCGCGTTTGGTTGATAGCCAGAGTCTGTGGTGCTTGTCTGCCATGACGTGGTAGATGGCTCCGATGCCATGAGTCTTATAGTCGAAGGTATGTATGCGCTGTCCTTGTGGGTTGAGAATGAAAACGTCTCGGCTTCGAGTGCCCACCAATACGTTGCCATTAGGAAGTTGAAAGATACTTCTTACTCCCGTTTGATCGAAATCAAAGGGGATGAGTTTGAAAATGCTTTTTGGTGAATGTATGCAATAGATGCCGTTCGTTGGAGTTGCTACCCACACAAGGCGGTCGTTGTCTTCGTAGATTTGAACATAGTCGTTGATGCCAGCTTGTGCAACTATCGCCTCCAGCTGTGTGTTTTTCCTCTGTTGCAGATTGTCGTTGTCTGCCATCCGTTGTTGTAGTTGTTCGCCTCTGGGTACAGCAAAGATGCGATAGTCGCGTCCCACCCATACTGAATATCCGTTGTTTTCTTCACAGTAGTCACGGTATAGTTGGTAGGTGAATGGGTTGATTTTTCCTTTTGACGAAAACAGTGTCTTGATGTCAATATGTCCCTTGGGGGTTGTTGTTGCCATCAAGAGGTTCTTGTCTTTTGTAAGTAGCAATACTTGCCCATTATCTGTAGCCTGCAGTTTAATGACCTGCATGTTTTGCGAGAGGTGTTTGAGTTCCTCGCCTAAGGCATGAAACCGTCCTGTGCGTCGGTAGAATACATACACTTTCCAATCCACGGTCTTTAGCCAAAGGTTACCTTGTTGGTCTTCTGCCATGCTTTCTATCTTGCGTGGTGGTATGTCAGAGTCCAGGCGTGTACTTTTCTTCATCGTCTCGAAGTGGCTTCCGTCAAAACGACATAGTCCATACCATGTACCAAACCACAGGAAGCCATCGCGGTCTTTCATCGCACAATACACATTATTGCTTGGAAGTCCGTTGCTGGTTGTATAGTGGTCCGTTACAAGTAACGATGCTGTTTGCCCCCATACTGTTAATGCGGGTATGATGGCCAGTAGCAGTACCAGACAGGTTTTTAGTTTCGTCATGGTGACAAAATTACAAAGATTTTTTGAAAATCAATGATATTCGCGATAAAAATATGCGCATTGGTACTCATGTAATAGGACTTTTCTCACAATCGCTATCTTGTATGGTGTTATTATTTGTTGTTATCAAATATAAAGATATGGGCGCATCGTGATAGAGATAACGGGAACGAATGTTACAATACGCTTACTTCTATTTCGGCAAAGAATGAAAATAAGAACGGGTGTGATAGAATCATTCTTTTCCTCCACACCCGTTCTCTGTATTCCTGTCACATGATTATTTTCTTGTGGCGCGAATGAAATAGGTAATCAGTAGAATATATGCAACGAGCGAGAGGAGTTCGCTCAATGGGTTTGCCCACCATGCTGTATAGTCAAACTGCACACCACCGAAGCGCAACAGTGCACTGATGACTCCCATTAATGCACCACCAGCAATGAATCCTGAAGCGATGAGGTTGCCCTTTTCGCCACGTTCTTTATTCTCTTCTGCATTCTTAGAACGTGATGTTACAAACCAATTGACAGCACCGCCAATCAGCAGTGGCACGTTGAGCTGTATGGGGATAAACATGCCCAATGCGAAAGCCAGTGCAGGAACTTTACACCAAGTGAGGATAATAGCCAGTATGGCACCGATGGCATAGAGAACCCAAGGTGCTCCTGTGCCTGTCATCAGCGGATCGATGACAGCAGCCATAGCATTTGCCTGTGGTGCAGCGAGTGCTCCTGATGCAAAACCGTATGTCTCGTTGAGTAGCATCATGACACCACCTACAGTTGCAGCACTTACCAGTGTACCGAGGAATTTCCACGTTTCCTGTTTACGAGGTTGTGTACCTGTCCAGTGTCCAATCTTCAGGTCGGTGATAAACGAACCTGCCATAGAGAGTGCTGTGCATACCACTCCGCCCATGATGAGTGCAGCCACCATACCGCCGGTGCCGCTCAGTCCTACAGCTACCATGACTACCGAAGCAAGTATCAATGTCATCAGTGTCATTCCTGATACAGGATTGCTACCCACAATGGCAATGGCATTAGCAGCTACGGTAGTGAAGAGGAACGCAATGATGGCAGTAAGAAGAATAGCTACTACGGCAAAGAGCAGTTTGCCGCCCATAACACCAAACCAGAAGAAGATGAAGGTGATGAGCAATGTAGCAATGGAAGCGATGGCGATGAAGCGTAGTGGCAGATCGGCATCATTTTTTTGTTCTGTTGTTGGTTCGATATCTGTTGTTTTAGCGGTAGGTTTCATGCGTTTCACTGCGCCAATGATGATGTCGCGACTCTTGATAATACCTATGATGCCTGCCATGGCGATGGCACCGATACCTATCGATTTGCCATAGCTGGTGAATATTTCCTCTGGCGACATAGCACCTACTGCTGTAGTAATGGCAGGGTTCCATTGGTTGAGGACCTCGGTAGGGAAGAGTAGTGCCATTCCGGGCACCACCAACCACCATACAAAGAGTGAACCCAGTGTGATGATGAGTGCGTATCGGAAACCGATAATATAGCCCAAACCGAGAACTGCCGCCCCTGTATTGTTTTTGAATACGAGTTTAGCGCGGTCTGCCAAATCGCTACCGAATGGTATCATGCGGCTGGTTACATTCTCGTTCCACCATCCGAAGGTTGCCACGATAAAGTCGTAGAGACCGCCAATCAGTCCGGCCAACAGCAATGGGCGAGCCTGTGAACCACCTTTTTCTCCACTCTTTAAAACCTGTGTAGTGGCAGTAGCTTCAGGGAAAGGAAACTGTTCGGCAGGAGCTTCTACAAAGTATTTGCGGAAAGGAATAAGGAAAAGGATGCCGAGCACACCGCCCAATAGCGATGCAATGAAGATTTTCAGGAAGTCGGCTTCCATTCCAGGATATTTGGCCTGCAGGATATAGATGGCAGGCAAGGTGAAGATGGCACCAGCCACAACGGCTCCAGAACAGGCACCAATCGACTGGATAATGACGTTTTCGCGTAGTGCATTGTTGCGCTTGGCTGCTGTTGATACGCCCACGGCAATGATGGCGATGGGGATGGCTGCTTCAAAAACCTGTCCTACTTTCAGACCGAGATAGGCTGCGGCAGCCGAGAATAGTACAGCCATGAGTACACCCCAGGTGACAGACCATACGTTGACTTCGTTTTGTTGTTTCATATTATAATTTTAGTTTGATTCTGTTCATAGCTTCCTCCAAGCGTTTGCGCTGGCAAGCAATATTGACACGGACATAGCCACGACCACTTTCGGCGCCGTACATAGTGCCAGGATTGAGCCATACTTGAGCTTCGTCGAGCAGTCGTTGGCAGAGTGCATCAGTCTCCTCGCCACCAGCCGATACGTCAATCCATGGTAGATAGGTGCCTTCCAATCGGCATACTTTCCATTGCGGGATGTTGTTTCCCACAAACTGACAGAGCCATTGGTAGTTGCCCCAGAGGTATTCGTTGAGTTGGTCTATCCAGTCTTCGCTATCGTTGTAGGCTGCCATAAGTGCCACATTGCCGAAGGGATTGATATCGCACACCTCATTGATATTAATAGCTCGGTTCAGTCTGCGTCGCCATTCGGGGTTGGCGCAAATCATGTTGGCAGTCTGTAGTCCGGCAATATTAAATGATTTGGATGGTGAATTCAGTATCACGCTGTTTTGCCGACAACTCTCGCTCACGGCAGCAAAAGGTTGGAATCGGTGTCCAGGCATGACAAGTTCGCAATGTATTTCATCGCTAATCACCTTCACATCGTGCTTCATGCAGATGGTATTGATACGCTCCAGTTCGTCTATAGTCCACACTCGTCCTGTTGGATTGTGTGGATTGCAGAGCAAAAGCACCGTAGTTTTTTCTTCTGCACAACGTTTTTCCAAGTCCTCCCAGTCTATTACAAACGTATCGTTGTGGCGCAACAACACGCTTTCTGATACCTGACAACCGTTGTTTCGGATTGATGAGAAGAAGCAATTGTAGTCTGGCGATAGCATCACCACTTGTTCGCCAGGCATGGTCAGTGCCTTGATAGCCACCGAAACGGCAGGTACTACACCAGTGGTATATAGAATTTCGTCGCGGTGGATAGTCCATTGGTGGCGTCTTGCAAACCATGAGATGACGGCATTATAGTAGTCATCTTCTACCAGAGTATAGCCGTAGATGCCCTGTTGTGCTCGTTTCACTACTGCTTCGACAATGGCAGGAGCTGCTTCGAAGTCCATATCAGCTACCCACAAGGGTATAACCTTGTCTGATGGGGCCTCGTCCCACTTTACACAGTGGGTGCCCCGGCGTTGTGTTGGTTTGTCAAAATCGTATTTCATAGGCTTTATAGCTTGCGAGTTTCTATTACACAGTTGTTAGGTTGCCGCACATTTTTGTCGATGGTGATGCTACCTATCGAGTCTGCCACGATGTGTCCTGACGTTGGATTTTTTATGTTTTCCACATGTCCGCGGATGTCAGCCTCTACTGTAGAATATTCGAAGATGCGGTCACATTCCGCATCGAAGGTACAGTTTTCGAGTTTGAGATTATCCACATAGCAGAGCAGTTGTTCTCCTTTGAGGTGGCAGTTGACGAGGCGCACGTTCTTGGAGTGCCATGCCAGATACTCTCCATCGAGCTCAGAGTCATAGACCGTCACGTTCTCACACTCCCAGAATGAGTCTTTCGTGGTGATTTTAGCATGGTGTATTTCCACGTTCTCGCAGTATTGGAAGATGTATTTCGAGTCGCTCACCAGTCCGTCCACATAGATGTTGCGTGCAAACATAAAGGGGTATGTCCCATCGTGTAGTGTTACGTTTTTCAGTCGTACATCTTCTACGCGCCAAAAAGTTTCGTCGGCATCTGTAATCTCTACGTTTTCCAGCGTCACGTTTTTCATTTCGCGGAAGAATTTCGGACCGTCAATCTTGGTATCTGTCATTGTAAGATTGTCGGTGTACCAGATGGCAGAACGTGATCCTGGTGCAAAATAGCAATGGTCAATTTGTGCACCATCAACGTGCCACCAAGGATATTTTCCATAGAAGTGACATCCTGTTGCAGCGATATTGCTACATTGCTTGATACCACTCTCACCATCTATGATGGTCACGTTATCCAGTTGTAGGTCGTGTGTGGCGAACAAAGGGCGTTCGCCACCGAATTGCTTGTCTTTTATCAGTTCCATACGTAATCTTGTCGTAGCCCATCAACAGGGCATTTATTTGTTTTATTTCGCAAAATTACGACTATTTTGTGGAAAATCCATCTCCCTTTCCACTAATTTTTCTTTCTGTTAGGTATAATCGGTAATAAAGGTAGTTTTTCGGTCTTTGAGGTATCTCTATGTTTCTTCGTTCTGCATCAGAAAGCGGAATACCATATCGTGGCTTTTCTGTTTGAATCGGCTTCTGCGTTTACGCAGTGTAGGTTCTGATGTTTTGGTCATCATGGAGATGGTGGCATTGTTGCATCCGAGGAAGGTGAGGATAGCATATATACATTCGTCTTCGGTCAGTTCGGTGAACAATCTGCGAAGGTTTTGCAATGGTTCAATAAACACCTCCACCACACTATCAAGCAATGGCATGCGTTCTGGGTCTGACAGATATTGATGATCGGTGCGATATTTCAGTTGGTAGAGTCGCATGTATTCGGGTCGCATCTTAAACAAATCGCGTGCCACTGCCAATTGTTGTAAGCAGAGTGTATAGAGTTTTTCGTTGTTGGGCATTGTTTGCCCTACCTTGTTTTGACTTTCTTCCGCAGTCTGTTGCGTTGTGTTTTGTTCGCGGTAGATTTGCAGTTTGAGGCTCTCCAAGCGTTTCTGTAAGCGCATGATACGTTTTTTGTTGCGGTGTGATACAAACATGATGGCAGCCCCCATAATTATCAGCACCACAACCACCATTACCATCCATTGCGTGCGTTGCAGTTTCAGTTGTGCGTTGTAGCGTTCTTGCTGATATTGCTCAGTCAAGTCGCGCATATCCTCATCGCGCCTTTGATTCCAATATTTGCCAAGATAGTTATACGATGTATCTGCAGCCACACATGCTGCTTCGTAGTTTCCTATGCTCCGTTCAGCCAAGAAGAGTCGTTGGTATAGTTTCGATCTTCCTTCTAAATCCTCTTTGGGAATATTGGCGATTGCCTTACGGGTGGCATCGATACATAGTGTCCATTGTTTCAAATACTGATAGCAGCGTGACTTATTATAATAATAGTGAAATTCATGGGCATCTCTGTTGCGTGCATAACTGTGTGACTTGTCGAAATAGGCGAGTGCTTCGTCAAACTTCTCTATGCTGAGTTTCAGTGCACCGAGGTTATTGTATGCATTGTAAATGCCGTTGGAGTCGTTCATGGCAGTGGCTTTGTCGAGTGCCTTATTGAAATAGTAGGTAGCCGAATCGTTCTTGTGTATGAGATAATAGGACGATCCCACTCTTGTGTATAGTTGTAAGTGAAGAGTGTCGTTGCTAATTGCCAGTGCGGTGTTGAGTCCGCGGTGTGCATATTCTATAGCTTTCTTGACGCGATCTTCCTCCCAATATACTTTCGACAGTAGTGCATAGGTGCGTGCCAGTAGCGGTGTAGGCTCGTTTTCGTCTTGCAGTTGCAAACTGCCAAGCAGCATTTCGCCAGCTTCGGTCCATTTGTGATCCTTCTTAATGAGTTGTTCGCCTTGCTGATATAGCATTTGTGCCTTTTCTGCCTTATTGCTACATGCCCCCATGGTGATGATGGCAAGGAGCATGATGATGAGTTTCGAATAGTGCATGTGTGATGTGTTTAGTGTTTATAGTGCATAGAAAGCATCCATTAGTGAGCGTTTGTAGTTTCTGCTCACCTTCAGTTCGTCGATGTCTTGCAGTGGCTCTTTGAGAAAACACTGCGACTCCTGTATCATTTTGACGTGTTCTATGTTGACAATATAGCTTTTGTGAATTTGTACGAAATCGGCAGAGTAGTCCAGTATAGTATCACTATTGCTACGTGATCGTAGGCAGTAGATGTTGCCATCGCAGCAGATTACTTCCCATTGTTTCCTGTCTGTGTTGAAGCGGAAGAAAGCCACCTCAGAAGCCTGCAACACAATATGTTCGCCCGTTGCGTTGATTACGATAATTGATTGGCGGCGCTGTGGTGCTACTGTCTGCATAGTTGGTATTTCCGTCAGTTTGTTTTCGTAGTAGCGCATCATCAGCATTGCTACATCTTCTGGTGTGGGTGGTTTGAGCAAATAGTCGAAAGCCTGTAGATGAAGGGCATCTATCATATATTTTTCGTGGGCGGTATAAAACACCACTTTTGTGTTTGGTTTTACCTGATGACGTATCTGTTGGCAGAATTCTATACCCGTCATGGATGGCATCTCCACATCGGTGAATATCAAGTCGGGTTGTAGTTCTATCACCTGTTCGACAGCCGTTGGCCCATCGTAGGCAGTACCTACCACTGTTACGGGGTGATTGCTTTCAAGTATTCGTTTCAACACTTCGACAGCCATGACGTTGTCATCAATGATGAATGCTCTGATATGTCGTTCCTTATTAGTCATCTGCTCTTTTATAAAAGGTTATAGTAAGAAGTCGAAATTGTCGGGCACAGTAATCCACGAGCGGCATCCTGTTTCTCCGGCAGGCAGGTCTCGCCTGTTCATTATGCCGAAAGCAATCTTACTGTTGTTGTGGTCGTTGAGCATTTGTATGGTTTGTTGCACCACTTTCATACCGGTGTGCATCTGTTCTGTTGATGTAGGTCCCAGTCCCATGCCGTTGTCGAGCACTTCTATTTCAGTGCTGTCAGTTCCTTTTCTGTGTATTTTGATGAGAAGGTCACGATATTTGCCTTCCACTATTTTCTTGGGTCTCAGTCCGTGTTTGATAGCATTCTCTACATAGATTTGTACCACCATTGCAGGTATAAACACACGGTCTGTATTCACGTTTTTTTCTTTTTCTATCTTGAAACGGAAGTCAGATTCCATCTGTTGTGACTCGATGCTGACGTAGTATTTGATGAAAGCCAGTTCTTCGCTGAGTGTTGTTTCCAGCATTTCGGTTTGTGCCAGTCCTCTTCTTAGCAGTTGTGTCAGCGATGACAGGTTTACCTTTTTTCCATTCATTTGTGCCAGCATTTCATGGTTGAGTGCGTTGAATATGAAGTGAGGCGATATGCGGTTACGTATGTTTTCCATGCGTAGCCTTACTATCTGTTGTCTTACTTCCAGATTGTGTAATTGATGTTGTCGGTGTCGCAGATAAACCAGTATGGCAAGCACGATGATAATGAGTGTGGCAATGAGGAATAGTCCCCATGCCAGCAGTCCCATGATATATTGTCTGTCAATGATGTGCTGTTGTTCGTCCAGCTTTCTATTGTGTTGGTATTGTAGCAGATTGGCATTCATGCGCATGGTCATGTTTGCCGTTTGTATTGAGTCATTGATAGCATCTTTTTGTTGGTGAACTGCATAAGCTTGGGGCATCATCTTAGCTGTACGATACACCAGTTCTTCGATTTTGAGTCGTTGCACCACTGCCGCAGGCAGCATGTGCTTGGGTGTTGAGGCTTCAGCCATGCGTTTTAGTGCTCGGTCAGTATGTCCTTCTTTAAGGTCGAGCCCAATGCGCGATGTTTCGATATAGTAGCGCACAATATCGAATCCTGCCTGTTGGAAGAATGCGTCAGCCTCATCGAGTGCCTGTCGGGCTTGTTCGGGGTGTCCCAGCCATATGTAGATTTCGCCCATATTGGCACGTGCAGTGTAGTAGTCCCATGCTTTGGTAGAGTCGCCTTTTACCAGTGTAGCAGCTTTTTTGAAATAGGGTAGAGCTTCGCTGTATCGTTGTTGCAGGTACAGATCGTTACCTCTGTTATTGTAGAAGATGAATTGATCTGCTCTCTGCATCTCTGATACGTGTTGTTCGGCGCGTTTCCACCATTTGTTGCTATTCTCATAGTCTGCCATGAAGGTATATACTGTAGCTATGCCCAACTCTACGGCAGTGTTGGCATTGGGGTTGTTCATCGAGTCTGATAGTGCAAGTGCCTGCATATAGGCATCGGCGCTATAGTCGAGTTTTCCCAGTTGTCGGTAGTAATCGGCTTGGTTGGTTAGTGCAGACAGCATCAGTTGAGGTCGTGCTTTGGCTTTTTTGAGTTGTTCGATGGCTTTGTTGTTATAGACTAGTCCAGAATCTGGACGTCCCATGATGGCAGTATGCCACACCCCTTTAGCCAACAGCCATTCGGCTTGCAGCAGATTGAAGTCGCTGCCTCCACGTCCCGGCTTGCGAGCTTTGTGGTTGCAACTGCTGATATACTGTTGTATGCGGTTCATGGTAACCTTCATGGAGTCAGTCTGCATGCGGGTGTAGTATAGTTTATTGCGCATAGAGAGCCAGAGGTAGTAGGTGTCGCTGTCTTTTGCTGCCGTCAACTGTTGGTTGATGCATCGCGAGGCATATGCCGTACGTCCCATACCAATCGAGTCTTCCACGTTTGTGCGCAGTGTTTCTTGTTGCTTTTCTTCTTGCACAACGTCGCATCCCGTCATCATGGCGAGTGCAAGCAAGACCCATGTCACTGTTTTTAGTTTCCACATAGTTATAGCCAGGTTATGTTTATGTAACCGCAAAAGTAGGCATTTTTTCTGAGAAACCATCATCTTTCTCATATTTTTGTGTGCCAATGCCTTCAAACGTATCGACTAAACCACTTCTGCACCGCCTTCAAGCACAACTATGGAGTATCGCCATCACTGTTTTGCAACCAGCAAAACAAGGCTATTGCAAGTGTATGGTAGTCAAACAGATAGTGCGGTGTTTTGCAATTTCAATGAATTTACTCAGCAATTTCAATGAATTTACTCAGCAATTTCAATGAATTTACTCGGCAATTTCAATGAATTTACTCGGCAATTTCAATGTTTTTGCGCTACCATCACGTAGAGATTCGTGCACAAAAGAACTGCTTCATGTTTCAAACGAAAGTCGCTCTTCTCATCAAAACAATTTACCGAGCAAGTCATTTTACTTTGAAAGTGAGAGTACGTTCTCCTTATATTTCATCAAGTTTACCACTTTCATGTATTTTGATACAATTTGTGGTTGATACTGGTGACGTTTGTCGCAAGCTTTCCCATTCTCGTAGAGTTCCTTGAGATATTACTGTTCAAAGATGACTATCATACGTGCCGTGTTGTATCTGCTTGGTGGCCAAGGTGTTGGCAATGTCGAAATGAAACCAAAGTAATTGTTGGTCAGTGGTCGAACGGTGGTCGAATGGTGGTCGAAATCCCGATTTTTAGGAATCGACCACCCAGTGTAAGTGCTTGTAAACGTGCGTTATAATGTAGAATGGTGGGCGAGTTGTCGAAAAAGTCAAAGATACGCGTGTGTGCGCATACGTGCGCGTACATTATATTATAGAAACAAGTTAAATAAAAAAAACCTGTGAAGCAAAAACAAAGAAATTTAATTTTTTTAATTTTTATGATGACAAACCGTGCAATGGTGCGTCATTATACTGAAATACTATATAGTTTGTACAACCTAAAATGAAATTTAAAACAGTTACCTTACACATGATGATATGTGTAGCCTTCATGATAATGACAAATGTCACAACGGCATTTGCACAGAAATATCGTGTGGCCGCATGCGACTGGATGATGCTGAAACGACAAAAGTTAGGAGAGTTTCAGCTTGCTAAAATCATTGGCGCTGATGGTATCGAGATGGATATGGGGCCATTAGGCAAACGACCACAATTTGACAACAAACTCCGTGATCGTCATTTCCAGCAACTCTTCCGTCATACAGCCGATTCACTTGGTATCGAAGTGCCATCGGTAGCCATGTCTGGATTCTTTGCACAGAGTCTGATAACGCGCGACAACTGGCGCGACCTCGTAGCAGACTGTCTGAAAACCATGGACGTGATGGGTGCCAAGGTGGCATTCCTGCCATTGGGAGGCAGTGGCCGCGAGTGGCAGACGATGACGGGCGAACCCTATAACACACTTGTTGCACGTCTGCACGAAGCCGGAGAGATGGCACGCCGCGAAGGCAAAACTATCGCGCTGCGCACAGGAATGGATGCCCGCCACACCAAGCGGATGCTTGCCGATGTTGATAGCAAGGGCGTGAAAGCCTACTTCAATCTTCAAGATGCCGTTGACCAAGGGCTCAATCCATCGGCAGAATTGCGCATACTGGGCCGACGCCGCATCGCCCAGATCCATGCCTCGCTGACCGACAGCGTCACCCTCGACCGCGATACGCGAATCGATATGCCCGCAGTGAAACGCACCCTCGACCGCATGGGGTGGAGCGGATGGCTCGTAGTGGAGCGCAGTCGCGATGTAAGTCGTGTCAGAGACGTGAAGTATAACTTCTCCACCAATGTGGCATACCTCAAGAGACTGTTTCAAGAAAAAAGAGACAATAAATAAAAACTAATTACTAACAAAATGATTTATTCTATGAACAAAAATCGAATCTTTACATCAGGTAAGATGTGTGCCATAGCCCTCGTAGGTGCTGGTGCGCTGATGCTTGCCTCATGTGCAGAAGACGGTTTCACTGAAGAGCAGTTCGTTAGCTCTGTTACCAACAGCAAGCTCACGAACCCAGAACTGACCTTCGGTTCGCAGGTCAATTCCGACGGAAGTGAGAGCGTCATTGTGAAATGGGAAACCGTGGCTGGTGCCGGTGGCTACGAGTATGAGGCTTACAATGTGGACGACCCCACAAAGCCAGTAGAACTCGCTAAGGGTACTGTAGATGGAACATCGTTCACATTCCCCAAAGCAGAGGACACCAACTACGAGGTGAAGGTCCACACCATGGGCAACACCCGATTGAACAATACCGAAGCCGATGCTCCTGAGGCAGTGAAGTACAGCACACTGGTGCCTGCCATCACTATTCCTGCCGGTCAGGATATTGCCGAATTCGTTGCTGCCAATATGCAGGACAGCGAAAACGAACAGGCCTTCGAGTTGGAAGCAGGCGGTCAATATACCTGCAACACCGCAGTAGATTTCAAAACCAACAAGATGACTTTGCGCGGTAACAAACTCGACCATGCCACTGTGGTGATGGGCGAGAAAGCTGCCATCTTCACTTCTGCACAGCTCAAAGTGAAGTTTATTAAATTCGACTGTAGCGCCATCAGTCGTAAGGGTGGTGTCATCGAGATGTCACCAGAGCCTCCCGCATCATGTTCTGCCGAAGCCCAGAAGGTGGGTGCTGGTAAGAACGGTGGCAAACCTGCCGATGTCTATATCCTGCAAGATCCTATCGTCATCCAGGATTGCGCCTTCAAAAACGTATGTGACGGACTCTTCTCAGTGGGCGGCTGCTCATGGGGTATCGCCGATGTGCGTGTGATGAACTGCGTGGTTCAGTTGAACAGCGATGGTAAGAAGAACTCCAACGGTGCCATCATCTGCGGATTCTCTAACGGCTTCAAGGCTCCAAGCGGTGGCTCATTCTGGAATGGTGGCATCAAGAGCATTACCATCAAGGAGAGCACCATCTACAACATTGTAAGCAACAACAAGAACCGCATGTTCCGTTTCAACAACAAAGACTTGGATCGTGTATTTCCCACAGCCAACGGTAGCTGCACCATGATGGACAATACCTTCGTGCGCGTTTATGACAAGAAAGAGTTTGGTAACAACACTCCTAACCGTAAGGAGTATGTTATCACCTTCGATAACAATATCTTCTATGACTGCTTCCGTCTGCAAAAGTTCATTCAGGGCAACTGCACCAAGACTTTCCATCAGGAGCTGAACACCATTCAGGGCATTGCCAACTCAGTTGATGGTACCGACAAAGGCAAATATGCAACAGAAGAAGAAATCGGTATCGATGTCGCTGAAACCAAGAAAGAACTCGACTTTACACAACCCAACTACGGTATCAATTTCAAAGCCACAGGTGCTATCTCAAGTACTATTGGCGACCCACGTTGGAAGAACTAATCCATTAACGACCAAAAAATATAACTGAACACAGTATGAGAAAGTTTATTGCAAGAATATGTCTGGGTACTATAATGGCTTTTGCTGCCTCACCAGTCATGGCCCAGAACCAAACCGTTACGGGTAGCGTGGTCGATGAAAACGGCGAACCCGTCATCGGCGCATCCGTTATGGTGTCGGGCACCAAGACTGGTACGGTCACCGACGTCAACGGTACTTATAAAATCAATGTGCAGAAAGGACAAAAGGTTGTCATCTCTTATATCGGCTATCTGCCACAGACCGTATTGCCCGGAGGAAAGATCTCCCTGCAGGAAGACCGCCAAAGTCTTGACGAAGTGGTAGTAGTAGGTTATGGTGCACAGAAGAAAGCACACCTCACCGGATCAGTAGCCACAGTAGATATGAACGACGTGCAGGATATTGCTGCAGGCGGACTGGCTTCTACACTGAGCGGACTGGTTAACGGTATGTCGGTTAGTGGCGGTGATGCCCGTCCAGGCGAGCGCGCCACCATTAAGATACGTGATACCAACTCACTCGGTTCCGTGGGCGTCAGCGCACAGGAGCCTCTCTTCGTTATCGATGGTTATGTATATCCCAACGATATCAAGATTGGCAACAGCACCCAAAACCTCGGTGCTGAGGCATTCAATAACCTCGATCCCTCTGAAGTGGAGAGCATCTCTGTATTGAAAGACGCTTCTGCCGCCGTTTATGGTGCACGTGCTGCCAATGGTGTAATCCTCGTAACCACCAAAAAGGGTAAGATTGGCAAACCAACCATCAGCTATAGCGGAACCTTCGGTTTTACCGATGAGGTGGCTCGCCCCAAAATGCTGAGCACCTATAACTATGGTCGTCTCTACAATGCAGTGGCTGCCGCCGACCCCACCAACACTTCGCTCAACAAGACCACCGCACTCTTTCAGAAGGATGAGCTCGAGGCTATGAAGAATCTCAATTATGATTTGCTGGGCGACAACTGGGAGACAGGATTCACGCAGAAGCATTCTGCCAATATCAGCGGTGCCACGGAGCGTGTCAGTTACTTTGGAGGTATTTTTTACTTCACACAGGACGGTAACCTCGGACGCCTTGACTACAACCGCTGGAACTATCGCGCCGGCATCGACGTGAAGGTCAGCAAGTGGCTCGGTGCCAATCTGACCATCAGCGGCGACTATGGCAAAAAGAATACACCACTCGTGAAAGTGGGCGGTTCGGGCAATGAGAAAGACTATAACCTGCTGCTCACTCACCCAGGATATATTCCCGAATATGTCAACGGCATGCCTATGGCTGCCTATGGAGTCAGCAACTCGGAGGTGAACCAAAACCAGAACTACAACTTCTCGGTGCTGCAGAACAATGGCGACTACAGCCGTTCGATGAGCAACAACATGAACATCAACGCTGGCATCACCTACGACTTCGGATGGAGCAACATCCTCAAAGGACTGAAACTGAAGTTCTCTTACTCGAAGAGTATCAACAACACGAAGAACAACCAGTATGGTTCTCACTTCACACTCTATAAGATGAACCAACGCTATGGTAGCGGTCAGCACCTCTATACACCAACATCTGGAGATGAAGAGGGCTTCGACTATCTCGCCAATAGCAACTTCGTGGCTCTCGAAAGGGCCAACGGCGATATGCTCTACCGCACCATGACACGCACCGACAACTATCAGATGAACTTCACCGCAACCTATGCGCGTGACTTCGGACAGCATCATGTCAACGCGCTCTTCGCCATTGAGAAGTCGGAGGCCGAGAGTGAATACCTCGAAGGTCAGCGTCAGACTCCTTATCCCTTCACCACAGGTCAGTATAATTCGGCCAGCGGCGAACGCACCACGGTGTTCACCCGCAGTGAGAGCGGTACGATGTCGTACATCGGACGTATCAACTACGCTTATGCTGATAAATACCTCTTCGAATTCTTGCTCCGCTCTGACGCTTCTACTAAATTTGCTCCAGAAAACTATTGGGGAACATTCCCCGCAGTGTCAGCAGGTTGGGTAATCAGCGAAGAGAAATGGTTCCAGAAAGCTGCATCTTGGGTTGACTTCCTCAAACTGCGTGCCAGCTGGGGTATGACCGGTCGTGACAACACTGCTGCTTGGCAGTGGATGCAGGTCTATGCACAGGATGCCAACAAGGGTATCATCTTCGGTACGGGTGCGAACATCGATTCGGGTAGCCGTATCACCATCAATAAAAACAACTCGGCCGTCAACCGCGACGTGCATTGGGACAAGTCCTACAAGACCAACATCGGTGTTGACTTCCAGGTGCTCAACAAGCGACTCGCCGTTTCGGCTGAATACTACAATGAGAAGAACCGCGAAATGCTGATGAACATCAAGCAGAGCGTGCCTTCTACCGTTGGTACTCAGAGTGCCGCTGTCAACCTCGGCGAGATGAACAGCTGGGGATGGGAACTCAGCGTCAACTGGCGTGACAAGATTGGCAAGGACTTCAAATATCGCATTGGTCTCAACACTGGCTATCGCGACAATGAGGTCCTCGTGATGGACTGGGTGACTGGCAACTCACTGTATCGCCAAATTACCAAGGGACATCGCACCGACATGGGACTCTGGGGTATGCAGTGCATCGGCATGTTCCGTTCATTCCAGGACATCAACGAATACTTCGACATGTATATGAAGAAGGAAGACGGCAGCTATGGCACCTATATGGGCATGACCAAAGAACAGGTTCGCCCGGGTATGCTGATCTATAAGGATGTGCGTGGCGCATTGCAAGAGAACGGCACTTATGCTGGTCCCGACCACAACGTGGACGAGGAGCTCGACCAGGTGCAACTCTCCAACCGCACCAACCCTTATGGATTCACCATCAATGCCGGCGCTGAATGGAAGGGCATCTCGCTCACCGCTCAGTTTGGCGCAAGCTGGGGTGGCTACACCGTAGTGCCTTCGGCTGCTCTGAAACCCAACGGTAGCCTGGAATACTGCAACATGCCATCGTTCTGGAATCCCGACAACATGTTTGTATATCAGGATATCTATGATGGAAGCGGAAATCTGCTGATGGAAGCCAACCGCGACGCACAGTATCCTAACCTGGCTTATAGCAATGTGAATGCCGTGACCTCTTCGTTCTGGAGAGTGAGTGCTGCACGTGTGGCCCTCAACCGTCTGACCTTGGCTTATACCATTCCTTCAAGCCTCTACAAGAAATTTGGTATCAACAACATCCGTGTCAACGTGACGGGTCAGAACGTGCTCAACTTCTACAACCCCTATCCTGATAAGTTTATGAATCCTATGGCAGGCACTTACGGCAGCTATCCTAACCTCCGCAAGTGGACTGTTGGTGTCAACCTCTCGTTCTAATTCATTATTGGGACACATTATATATAATAGTATAAGAATATGAAAAAAACAATTAAATATTTCAGTTTCGGTCTGTTGACAGTGGCTGCTTTCTCGGCTTGTAGTGACTCGTTCCTTGAGGAAAAGAAAAACTACGACAATGTCAACAAGGACGTATATAACTATATCGAGGGTGCCAACGGCCGCCTCAATGACCTCTATGCTTGGTCGTTGCCACAGGTGAGCAACATCTCTTGGAAGTACCCCTCATGCGGCAATGCCGACGACGCTGCCAAATCTACAGAGGAATATAGCGGCTTCGGCGCATTCGTTGACCCGCAAAACGAACTATCGTCGACAACTACGGGTACCAGCGTACCCGACTATTTCAAGGGTTCGGACGGCAATATCCAGGAACTCTGCTATGGTCGTATTCGCAACATCAACGACTTTATCAAAAACATCAAAGAGTGCACACTCAGCGAGGATAATAAGAATATCATGCTCGGACAGGCTTACTTCCTCCGTGCCTGGTGCTACTACAACCTCGTGAAATGGTATGGTGGCGTGCCCCTCGTGACCGAACCACTCGATCCCGTGGAGACTTCGTTCACCAATCGTTCTTCGGCTGAGGCCAGCATCAACTTCATCCTTGAAGACTTGAAGCAGTCGGCTGAACTGCTTGAGGCTAAGACTACCAATGGCGGATGGGACTCAGACAACTGGGGACGCGTCACCACGGGTACGGCTCTAGCCCTGAAAGGCCGCGTGCTGCTGCTTTGGGCAAGTCCGCTCTTCAACCGCGACAACGATGAAAGCCGTTGGACCAATGCCTACACCGAGATGAAGGCCGACCTCGCCAAGATCAATGCTTGTGGCTATGGCCTCTATCAAACCGCCAACAACGTGAATGGTAGCGACTTCGCCGCTCAGTTCACTCAGGTGGGACAAAACCCTGAGGCTGTCTTTGTGACACTCCACAACAACATCAAGGGCACAGGTGCCGACAACCAGAAGAATAACAACTGGGAGAACGGCATCCGTCCTAAGAATACTTGTGGCTCGGGCAAGAATGCTTCGGCTATGCTCGTAGATATGTTCCCCATGGCTGATGGTAAGATTCCTGAGGGCATGGAAACCTATACCAAACTGCCTACTTCCAAGTATACTTACGATGCCAACTATCCATTCATGGACCGCGACCCACGTTTCTATCGCACCTTCGCTATGCCTGGTTTCCGCTGGGCCTATAATGGCGATGCTTCGTCTGCCAATGCCAACAACCCATCGGATGGCAAGAACTATGTGCTTTGGAACTATGTGTGGTACACCACGCTCGACGACCAGAGCAATGCTGAAAGTGGCAACTCTTATGGTGCCGACAACTTGCTCACTAGCCGTCAGGGCATCTACGTGCGCAAAAAGAGTGATGACCTCGATGTCAATCCTTCTGCTCTCTACACCTACAATCCTACACAGTCTGGCAATGGCGCGCCCTTCCATTCAGCAGCACAGCTCATCGAACTGCGCTATGCTGAGGTGCTGCTCAACCTCGCTGAGGTGGCTTGCGGTGCCGGTCAGTTGAACGATGCTGTGGGCTATGTCAATCAGGTGCGTCAGCGTGCTGGCGTTCCCGCCTATGATCTGCCAGGCGATCAGGCCACTTGCATGAGCGAAATCCTCTATGAGCGTCAGGTGGAGTTTGCCTATGAGGGTAAGCGCTTCGACGACATGCGTCGCTGGTTGCTCTTCGACGGTGGTGCAAACTTCGCTTCTATCGGCGCTAAGGCTCTGAAAGGATGGGGTGGCAATACCTGCACATGGCTCGGCTTCAAGCCTTTCAACGGTCAGCGTCGTGAGAACATGGAGTTCCGTACTGCTGATAAGTATGGCGTCGGCAAGACCACCTATGACTCGGATCCTCTGGTGAAGGCTGGCGTGACGCGTCCTGCTGGCGTTGACTTGCGCAACGACCTGACCGACCAGTTGGAGACGCTGAAGTCATGGTATGGCGACAACCTCGTGCGCAAATTGAAGAAGGGCGACGCCCGTGAGACCAATGGTGAGTCGACAAAGGTGGATCTCTATACCAACTTCCGTGCGAAGTACTACTTCCTTGGCTTCTCGTCGGCTATCTCAGAAAAAAATATCGGTTTGCCCCAAACCATTGGATGGGAAGACGCTAATAACGGTGGTGCGATGGGTACGTTTGACCCGCTGACTGCTGAATAATCTGAAACAAACATATCAAAAGGAATCCCTTGCATCATCGGTGCAAGGGATTCTTTTTTTGAGGAGCGGGCTAAGTTTTCTAGAAAACCTATTCCCTATAGAAACCTCAGCCCATCTAGCCCCCGCCCATCTCCTCAGAAAAAATCCTGTGATAAATAGGTACATTTCTTTAAACCTTTCGTCATTATTATAGTCGAATACTACAGCCAACTACAATAAAATCTACATAAGAAACAATGAAACACTCTGTTTTGATGGCTGCAATGGCAGCCGCTCTGCTGTTTCCTGCAACAGCCAAAGCCCAGTATCCACAGATCACACAGGAAGCAAAAAAACTGATTGACTCTTTGGAGAATAAGTGGCAAGCCCATAGCGACTCAGCTTGGGCAGTAGCATTCCCCATCGTGGTGAAAGAGGCACAGGAAGGAAAACCCTATGTGCCTTGGGCTTCGCGTCCATACGACCTTCGTCAGGCAAAAATCCCCGCTTTCCCCGGAGCTGAGGGAGGCGGTATGTACACCTTTGGTGGCCGTGGCGGAAAGGTATTGACTGTCACCAATCTCAATGACGATGGTCCCGGATCGTTCCGTTGGGCATGTGAACAGGGCGGTGCACGCATCGTTGTATTCAACGTGTCGGGCATCATCCGTCTGAAATCTCCCATCTTTGTACGTGCGCCATATATCACTATTGCCGGACAGACTGCTCCCGGTGAAGGTGTGATTATTGCTGGCGAGTCGTTTCAGGTGGATACCCACGATGTTATCGTGCGCCACATGCGCTTCCGTAGAGGTGAAACTCTGGTGTGGCATCGCGAGGATTCCTTCGGTGGAAACCCTGTGGGCAATATTATGATCGACCACTGTTCATGTGAATGGGGACTGGATGAGAATATTTCATTCTATCGCCACATGTTTGACATGAAGGATGGAAAACCCAAACGAAAGGTGCCTACAGTTAATGTTACCATTCAGAACACCATCTCTGCTAAAGCACTTGATACATGGAACCATGCTTTTGGTTCTACCATCGGTGGCGAAAATGCCACATTTATGCGCAACCTTTGGGCAGATAATACAGGACGTAACCCAAGTATAGGATGGGGCGGTGTGTTCAACTTTGTCAACAACGTGGTTTATAACTGGGTACACCGTACTGCTGATGGAGGTGAGTTTACTACCATGTCCAACTTCATCAACAACTATTATAAACCAGGTCCTCTCACTCCGAAAAACTCACCAGTGGGTCACCGCATTGTAAAATCGGAGAGCCGTAGCGTCAATCTCTTCCCCTTTAAGCAGTTTGGACGTGTGTATGCTACTGGCAATATCATGGAAGGATATGATGAAGTGACGCGCAACAACTGGAATGGCGGCATACAGACTGCCGACAAGGATGGTGATATTGATGCTACAGAACTCGCTCTGATGCGTAGCAACGAACCTTTCGAAATGCCATTTGTTAACATCATGGGTGCTGAGAAAGCCTTCGACTGGGTATTGTCAAATGCTGGAGCTACTATTCCCTCACGTGATATCGTCGATCAGCGTATCTGTGATGAGGTGCGTACCGGACAGGCATACTTCGTGGAGAAGTATGAGAAGAAAGTAAAAGACAATCCCTATGGCGACATGTGGGGACTACACGATAAGTCGAAAAACGAACAGGGTTTCTTCAAACATCGTCGTCTTCAGCAGGACAGTTACAAACAAGGTGTCATTACTGATCCCCGTCAGATGGGTGGCTATCCTGAATATAAGGCTTGGACACCATGGGTAGATACCGATGGCGACGGTATGCCTGATGAGTGGGAAATTGCCAACGGATTGAATCCTAACGATCCTTCTGACGCTAACGGCGACTGTAATGGCGATGGATACACCAATATAGAAAAGTATATCAACGGCATCGATCCCAAGAGCAAAGTGGATTGGCGTAATCTCAATAACAACTACGATACACTTGCTGCCAAAGGCAAACTGATGTAATTATGATGTAGTATAAGGTATTGACAATGATGAAAACTATGATGAAATGTGCAACTATCGTATGCTTTCTGTTCTTCTCTGCTATTTCGGCAATAGCTCAAGTGGCGCTGAAGAGCGAAGGCCGCGATGCGCAATATGTGGAGACTATCAAGGCACGATCACAGAAAATTGTGGATGGTCTTAAGCTCGCCGATGCCCAACAGGCAGACAACGTATGTCATATCATAGCTAACCGTTACTTCCTGCTCAACGATATCCACGAGACTTGTGCACAGCAAAAACGCTTTGCCAAAGACTCGGTGGCTGATTCCAAGCAGCGTCAGCATATTATAGAATGTGCAGAACGCAGTCGAGATGCAGAACTCTACAAGCATCATTTCGAGTTTACAGCAGCTCTCTCGCTCTATCTTAACGATAGTCAGGTAGAGGCTGTGAAAGATGGAATGACCTATGGCGTGGTGCCCAAAACATATCAGGCACACCTTGAAATGATACCATCACTCAAGGATGAAGAGAAAGCACAGATTCTGGCATGGTTGAAAGAGGCACGCGAATTTGCCATGGATGCCGAAAATTCTCATAAGAAGCATGGTTGGTTTGGCAAATACAAAGGGCGCATTAACAATTGGCTCACAGCAAGAGGATATAATCTGAAAGCTGAACGTGAGGCATGGTACAAACGCATAGAACAACAAAAGAAAACAGAAAAATGATGAAAAAGGGATTCTTACAACTCCTTTTCCTACTTATGGTAATTCCATCGGCAGCCCAAGTGTTGCCGATGGATTACTCGTATTGTGGGTATGAACGTTCGGAACAGCCGATTCCTGATGCTGCCGTGAAGGTCTATGTGCAACCTACAGGTGGTGATGATGCTCCGTTGATTCAACAGGCCATTGACATGGTAAGTCGGCAGAAGCCCGATGCTCGATTGGGTGTCCGTGGTGCGGTATTGTTGGGAGACGGTGTCTTTAACCTTGCCACTCCATTACGCATAAGAACCAGTGGCGTGGTGCTTCGTGGAAGTGGTCGCGACCGTACCATCCTGCGCAAGACAGGATACGACAGGGGAGCGCTACTCTATATTGAAGGACGATCGCAGCGCATCTATGGAGATACTGTTGAAGTGGAAAACACACCTGCTGGCGCTCTAACCATTAGTGTTAAGTCATTACCCAAAACATGGACTGTTGGCACCCGACTCCTTGTATGGCGGCCTTCTACTGCAGATTGGATTCGCTCACTCGGTTGCGAGTCGTTTGGTGGAGGTCAGCGTATGGGCTATTGGGCATGGCATCCTGGGGATATTGATCTGCGTTGGAATCGCCGTATCATGTCGTATAAGGGCAATACACTGGCGCTCGACGCTCCCGTAACCCTCTCGATAGAACAACGGTGGGGCGGGGCTAAGGCTGTTGCATATACCCAACCAGGGCTCCTTGAACGTTGCGGCGTAGAGAATCTTACACTTGAATCTGATTACGACCGCACCTTGCCGAAAGATGAAAACCACTGTTGGGATGGCGTATCAATTACTGATGCTGAGAATTGCTGGGTACGTATGGTCACCTTCCGACATTTTGCAGGTTCTTCGGTTGTCGTAGGTCGCAGCGCTTCTCAGGTCACTGTTGAAGACTGCAAGTCATTGGCTCCTGTGTCAGAGATTGGTGGTTTACGTCGTCGCACCTATTTGGTGTTTGGCGAAAAAACACTCTTCCAGCGTTGTTATTCCGAATATGGCATCAACGACTATGCTGCCGGACATACTGCTCCAGGTCCTAATGCTTTTGTACAGTGTGACAGTTGGCAATCGTATGGTCCCAGTGGCAGTATCTCTTCCATGGCGCCAGGTCTGTTGTTTGACCTTGTCAACATTGATGGCAATGATCTCTTGTTCCGTAATTTGGAGTTGGAGAAGTTTGGTGCAGGCTGGAATACCGCCAATAGCACGCTTTGGCAGTGTACGGCTGCAGGTTTGTTCTGCTATTCACCTGATACGCTGAATCGCAATTATTCAATTGGTTGTTGGGGACAGATAGTTGGCAATGGTGAGTATTCCAAGATGAACGAACATGTCAAACCCTACAGTGCGTATCGTGACCAATTATTGAAACGCCTAACTACCGATCGGGATGAGATAGATAAACGATGCCGTGTGTTGGAGCGAAATACTACTGCAAGCAGTTCGCCTACTATGGAAGTGGCGATGAAAATGTCGGCAGAAGCCCTGTTGCCACGTACTACGATGGAGGCTTGGATTGATTCCGCACATTTTGAAGCAGACATTACACCGATTAAACCTTTGGCCTATAAATCTCCGAAGCCATCGCTACAGAATCCGTTCGTCTATGCCCTAACCAATGGTTGGATTACCCAAAATGGTGCTGTATTGGTTGGACAGAAGCATCAAACGCCTTGGTGGTCAGGTCGTACAATAAGTAGTTTTCTGCCTAAAGCCAAACCTGCACTCACTCGCTTTGTACCTGGTGAAGAAGGTATAGGTCTCACGGACCGTGTGGATAGTGTGGTAGAAACAATGAAACAATCGCACACAGTCATATTCAGTCAAAACTATGGTCTATGGACTGACCGCCGTCGTGATGATCATGAACGCATCCGTCGTAAGAATGGTGACGTATGGGCCCCGTTCTTTGAACAGCCTTTCGCTCGTAGCGGACATGGTACAGCATGGGATGGCTTGTCGCTCTACGATCTGACCAAACCTAATAAGTGGTATTTCTATCGTCTCCGTCAGTTTGCTGAGAAATCAAAAAATATCGGCATCCTTCTCAAAAACCAGCACTATTTTCAGCACAATATCTTGGAAGCTGGTGCCCATTGGGTTGATTGTCCATGGCGTACTGCCAATAATGTGAACCATACACCATTCTTAGAACCCGTCAATTTTACGGGCGACAAGCGTATCTTCACCGCTCAACTCTTCTACGATACTACCAATGAAAGCCTCCGTCTGCTTCATCGGCAATATATCCGTCAGATGCTTGATGCATTCAAAGGACAGCCAAATGTGGTACATTCCATTGGTGAGGAATTTACCGGTCCCCTGCAATTTGTGCGCTTCTGGCTCGATGTGGTTGCTGAATGGGAAGTGGAAAATGGTCGCACTTTGGTGGCACTGGCTGTTACAAAGGATGTGCAAGATAGTATTCTTAACGACCCGATACGTTCAAAAATAGTCGATATCATCGACATCGAACAGTGGTATAACCATCAAAAAGGACAATATGCACCACCGGGTGGTATGAATATGGCACCACGCCAGTATATGCGTAAAATACGTGGTGGTAGTGTGCGTTTTGATGACGTGTATCGTGCCGTAGCAGAATATCGCACCAGCTATCCTGATAAAGCAGTCATCTATTCCGCCCAAAAGTATCCTGAAATGGGCTGGGCAGCTTTGATGGCAGGTGGTTCATGTGCTAATGTTCCGGTGAATGATAAGATGTTTTTGCGTGACATAACCTCGATGAAACCGCAGAAAATTGGCGACAACTACCTGTTGCAAGGTGATTGTGGCTATGTGGTATATAAGACAACCACTACACCATTGAGTCTGCCGCTTGCCAGTTCTTCTACCTATAAATATATACAGATAGATGCGAAAACTGGCGATATCACCGAGAAAGGAATGGTGCGACGGCAAATAGAACTTACCGAACGAGGTATATACTGGATTCGTAAAAAATGACTTAAATAATGGGAAAAATCGGTATTTCACGATTTTTCCCATTTTCTTATTTATTTTTTCGATTGATATAAATCAATTCTTCTTAACTTTGTCATCAGAAAACAAACAAACTACTACACACATATACAACCTAACAACGATGACTACAGAAACGCAAAGAGCGCGTACTCAGACGCTCCTCACCGAATTCAGCAAGGGCAGCGATGCAGCCTTTGCCGAGTTGTACGATATGTATGTACAACCTTTATATACTTATGGATTGCGCATGACACATAATGAAGAGTTGCTGAAAGATTGCATTCAGGAAGTTTTCCTTAAGGTATATAGTAAACGAAGCGAGCAGACAGTTATTAAGAATTTTGCCTCTTATTTGGTCATCTCTATGAAGAACCGTCTCCTTGACGCCTTTCGTCATCAGTCATTTTGCAGCGACAATGAAGTAGAGTGTTATTCAGGACGAGCAGCTGATTGCGATGTGGAACAAGGATACCTATTGATCGAAGACGAACAGATGCAATTTCATCAAGTGGCAGCATTGATGCAATGTCTCACACCGCGCCAACGTGAAGCCATCACCCTTTACTATTTGGAAGGTCGTAAATATCCAGAGGTGTGTGAGCGTATGCAGATGAACTACCATTCAGTACGTAACTTGATGCACCGTGGTATGTTGAAATTGCGCGAATCAGCGGGCGTTTTACAGACTATTCAGTGATGACAACAGATGTGCCTATACGTCATTAGGAAAAGACGAGGCACGTGAAAAAGCACTATTATACCCAGGTTGATGAGTTTTTGTGTGATGATGATTTCATCCGCTATGTACTCGACCGCGACACATCGACGGTTTCCCGATGGGAAGCCTATATTACTGCGCCCTATCGTGCCCATCATGCATTTCTCACCGCATGCGATATTTTGATGCATCTTGATGATTGTTCACTCCTCAGTAGTGAGGAAGCTGGTAGATTGAAAGAGCGAATTTTTCTCTCTTTGAGAAAGAAGTCTTGATAGCGTATTTGCCGTGTAGTTCTGACATGTGCTTTATATTTGCCTCTTATTACTATTTTATCTTGTCCTATGCCATTAGGAAAGTCCAAGTATGCAGTGTATAGATGATGACATAACGTGTACTCGTGCGTCCTTATTATAAAATAGAAAACGACATGAAACGACTGATTTTTTCTGCTTTGGCTTGCATGGCAATCCTTGCAACTCAGGCTCAACCGTCGGTAGAAACCGAACGACAGTATCTCTCCGGACATGGTGCTGACGATATGGTGCAGTGGGATTTCCAGTGTACTGATGGTCGCAACAGCGGACAATGGACAAAGATTGGAGTGCCGTCATGCTGGGAACTGCAAGGTTTTGGTACTTACCAATATGGTATGCGCTTTTATGGTAAGGCAACTCCCGAAGGCATTGCTGATGAGAAAGGACATTATCGTACTACCTTCCAATTGCCTGAAGCATGGCGGGGCAGACAGATTCTGCTTACCTTTGAAGCTGTCTTTACCGATGCGCGAGTGACCATCAATGGGCGTAAAGCTGGTTCTGGACTGCATCAAGGCGGGTTTACCCGTTTTCAGTTTGATGTTTCTGACCGTGTTTTCTTCGGCAAAAAGACTAATCGCCTTGAGGTAGAAGTGTCAAAAGAGAGTGCTGATCCACAAGTGAATCTTGCTGAACGTCGTGCCGATTATTGGAATTTCGGTGGTATCTGGCGCCCTGTCTTCATCGTGGCGAAACCAGCTCTCAACATCCAGCGAGTAGCCATAGATGCGAAAGCTGATGGCCGTATGCGAGCAGAAGTCGATCTGAATCGTGCTGTTCCCGGTTCTACAGTAGGAGTGGAAATTGTTGATGAGGGTGGTAAAACCATAGCTCATAGTAACAGATTTGCTGTTGGTAGCGACCGTACCCTGATAGATTTCATGGTCAGCCATCCCCGCTTGTGGAATGCCGAACAACCCTATCGCTATACAGCAGTATTCTCTTTGCGTGATAGTGGTGGCCGTTTGCTTCATGTCGAACGTCAGAAATTTGGTTTCCGCACCATCGAATACCGCCATACTTATAATGGCGATGCCGAAGATGGCGTGTTTATCAATGGCAAGAAAGTTATATTCAAGGGCGTCAACCGTCATTCTTTCCGTCCAGAAACCGGTCGCACCCTGTCAAAAGCCATGAATATAGAAGACGTCAAGCTGATCAAGTCGATGAATATGAATGCAGTGCGTTTGTCTCATTATCCTGCAGACCCTGAATTTCTTGATGCTTGTGACTCACTCGGACTCTATGTAGAGTGTGAACTTCCTGGTTGGCATTGGGCACACTGCACTATTGTTGGGGCGCAACTGGTGGAAGAAATGGTCACTCGTGACTGCAATCATCCTTCTATCATCTTTTGGAGTAATGGCAATGAAGGCGGGTTTAACTACGACCTCGAACCTGTTTTCCATCGTTTCGACCTTCAACAGCGTGTGGTGCTCTATCCTTGGGCCAATCGCAATGGCTTTGAAACCAAACATTACCGTTCGTGGGGTGAAACGGCAGAATACATGAGAAAGAAAGAAATCTTCATGCCTACCGAATTTCTTCACGGTCTCTATGATGGCGGACATGGAGCTGGACTGAAAGACTACTGGCACCTCATGATGTCCAATCCACGTTGTGCTGGCGGATTTCTATGGGATCTGATGGATCAAGGTGTGGTGCGTACCGATATGAATGGACTTGTCGATTGTATGGGTAACTTTGCCTCCGATGGCATTGTAGGTCCCCACATGGAGAAAGAAGGCTCTTATTATACTATTCGCGAAATATGGTGCCCCGTACAAATCAGTAGGGAGGGCAACCGACTGAAAGTGGCAAACCATTATGATTTTACTTCGCTGAAGGATTGCCGTTTTACCTATCAGTATGTGGCAATGCCTCGCTACGGGGAATCAGCCACTAAGGTATTGGCACAAGGCTCATTGCCTTCACCCGATATCAATCCTCATGCCGAGGGATACATTACTTTGCCCCAACAGTCAGAAGGCACACTTCTCGTGACAGTATGCAATCCGCAAGGTGAGGAAATCTATACCTGGCGCTTCGCAGAGGAGTTCATTGCTGATAAACCTGTCGTAACCCAACAGCTCCAACCGCATGAGACCGACACTACAACCATTGTTGCCGTGGGTGGTCGCTACTATACGTTCTCGAAGAAAAACGGTTGTCTTCAGTCTATTACTGTGGCAAATCGTATCATTTCTTTTGCTAATGGTCCCCGTTTCGTAGCAGTCAAACGTAGCGATCGCTCCGATGATGGCTTCTATAACCATGATGATAAAGAAGCATTTAAGAAGAAAACCGACTATATCACTTATGCTGATCAAGGTGCTTTCGATGGTTTTTCATGGAATGATTCCACACTCGTTGCTACCTACAGACATGGATCTCTAAGTCAAGTGGAATGGACCTTTATGGCCGATGGTAGTGTGAGATTGACCGCCCATTGGTATTTCAATGGTGTGGTAGATCTGTTGGGTATAACTTTCGATTATCCAGAACAGCAGGTGAAAGGCAAACGCTGGGTGGGCAATGGCCCTTATCGTGTATGGCAAAATCGCCTCGATGGCCCACAATATGGCTATTGGACCACTGCCTATAATGATCCCATTCCTGGTGAAACCTTCGAATATCCTGAGTTTAAAGGCTATTTTTCTGCCGTCAACTGGATGCAACTTGAAACAAAAGAGGGCGTCATCGGCATCCGTCAGCCCAATGCCTATGTAGGTATTTATCAGCCACGTGATGGGCGTGACCACTTGCTCTATACCTTGCCAGAAATTGGTGTTTCGCTCTTGAGAGCCATTCCTGCTGTGCGCAACAAGGTTAATACCACCGATCTCAATGGTCCTTCTGCACAACCCTATTGGGCAAAAGGTTCTGATTCCATCACCGCAATACTCTCGTTCGAATGAAGAAATATCTCATCAGCATTGCCCTTTTGACACTTGGCATGCAAGCACATGCCTCGTCGCGACCCTGGACATTCTGGTATTGGATGTACGGTGCAGTAAGCAAACAAGCCATCAAGGCTGATCTTCAAGCCATGAAAGATGTGGGACTCGAAGGCTGTTACCTCATGCCCATACGTGGTGTGGGTGAACGTCCCGACTATCAAGGCACTGCCCAGCAACTCACACCCACCTTCTGGCAGATGGTTGACTATGCCATGGAGCAGAGTGACTCACTACAGATGCAGATGGGTGTGCATATCTGCGATGGCTTTGCCTTGGCAGGCGGTCCTTGGATTAGTCCTGAAGAATCGATGCAACACGTGGTATGGACCGACACCATCGTACATATCGACCGACGTCATTCCACCTTTGCCTTGCCCCAAGCTCATCCTGGCCATTTGGGCTTCTATCGAGATATTGCCGCTTTTGCCGTTCGTGTGGCATCGCCGTTGCCCCAACCCCATGAAGGCGGAACGATCAAACGCGATGAAAAGGGAGTGTTTCGTGCGAAAACACCCGGTTTTATCGAGTTTTCTTTCGATGCTCCGCAACAAGTACGCAGTATCCATATCGTGCCCAGTGGCAACAATGTGCAGGCGCAGCGATTGCGTATTGAAGCCAGTACGGATGGTGTAACCTATCAGTTGGTACGCCAATTGACACCTCCCCGACAAGGATGGCAGAATACCGATCAGGACTATACCTATAGTCTTCCTGCCACCACAGCCCGATATTTTCGTTGTTATTGGACGCCAGTAGGCACCGAACCCGGTAGTGAAGACCTTGATGCAGCTAAGTGGGCAGCCACGTTGAAAATACGTGATATCCGTTTGGGGGCCGATGCTGTCATCGATCAGTATGAAGCCAAGAATGGTAGTGTGTGGCGCATAGCCACCAACAACAGTCCTTCGACAGATTTTCCAGAAGTGGTGATGCTCGACAAGGATGGTAGCCCCAGACATCCGTTGGGCAATGGAACATGGCGTATTGTTCGTTTTGGTCATACCGCTACAGGTCACACCAATGCCACTGCAGGTGGAGGTAAGGGACTGGAGTGTGATAAATTCACACAGAAAACAGTAGAGAAACAAATTGATAGTTGGTTTGGACAGTTTATGAAAAGACCCCATTCCAACGTAGTGCGCTATATGCATATTGACTCTTGGGAATGTGGGTCGCAAAACTGGTCGGCGTCGTTTGCTGATGAGTTTCAGCGGCGTTGTGGCTACGACCTTTTACCTTTTCTTCCAGTATATGCAGGCATTCCGATGCCAGGAGATGATCGCGTGTTGCGTGACATCCGTACTACCATTGACCATCTCATCAACGATGTGTTCTTTGCCACGGCAGCCCGCAAGGCCCGTCAATATGGAGTATGTCTCTCCTCAGAGAGTGTAGCCCCCACCATGATTAGCGATGGACTGACCCATTACCGCTATGTGGATTTTCCGATGGGTGAGTTTTGGCTCAATTCTCCCACACACGACAAACCCAACGATATGCTTGATGCCATCAGTGGAGCGCATGTTTATGGCAAAACCATCGTTCAGGCAGAGGGATTTACCGAGGTTCGTGGTGTTTGGAATGAAACTCCAGCCATGATCAAACCATTGCTTGATCGCAATTTGGCATTGGGCATGAATAGACTGTTCTTTCATGTCAACACCCACAACCCATGGATGGACCGCCGACCAGGCATGACTCTCGATGGAATCGGACTTTTCTTCCAACGTGACCAAACTTGGTTTCGTGAGGCCAAGGGTATGGTCGATTACATCACCCGATGCCAAGAATGGCTTCAACGTGGTGTTCCCGTAGTAGATATTGCCGTATTTACTGGTGACGAAATGCCGTCTCGATCACTTACTCCCGACCGCCTTGTGCCCATGTTGCCCGGCCTTTTTGGTACCGACCGCATAGCTGATGAGGCACGGCGCCTTGCCAATGAGGGGCAACCCATGGAAGAAAGTCCCGTTGGAGTGCGCCATTCTGCAGGTATCATAGACCTCAAGAATTGGGTCAATGCCCTTCATGGCTACTGCTACGACTCGATGAATCCTGACGGATTGCAGAATGGAAGGTTTGATTATAAGGCGCTCGTCGTGCCACAAGGCTCATTCGTTTCCGATGCCTCCAAGCGTCGCATTGCTGAACTCGAAAGTCAAGGCGTGCGCATTATACGCACACCTTATTGTCAAGACACTCTCGATGTCATCGGCCCTGATGCCTTATTGCCCGAAGGAGTGGCATTCAACCATCGTCGTGATGGCAATACAGAGATATATTTCCTTGCCAATCAGCTGGACAGCGCACGCACCATGACCATATCGCTGCGCACCACTAAAGGCATTCCTCATATCTATTATCCTATCGACGGGAAGCAGGAACGACCAGTTTTCCGCCATTCCAACGGAAGAACCGAACTGACGTTAACCTTGTCAGCCAATGGTTCGGCATTTATTATCTTTACTGATAAACCACAAGGAAGTGCGCCCGAAACAACGCTTCAACACCATGTGCTCACCACAGCACCATGGGATATCCACTTCCACAACAATGGTGTCAGTCTCCAGCGGCAACCTCTTGCTGATTGGACAGCGTCATCCAACGATAGTATCCGCTATTATAGTGGTCGTGCTACTTATACCACAAACTTCAAAATCAAGGTAAAAAAAGGACAACGCTATTATCTCTCGTTGCCTGATGTTAGAGATGTAGCGCAGATTTGGGTCAACGAAACCGACTGTGGCATTGTATGGACAGCCCCTTACGAGGTAGATATTACCAATGCTGTGCATCGTGGCAACAATACGTTGCGCATCGCCGTTACCAATACATGGCATAATGCTTTGCGTGGTGCTGATGCAGGCAAAGCCCCGTTTGATGGCATTTGGACCAATGCCCGATACCGCACCAAGGGCGACAGCCTATTGCCTGCAGGTCTCCTTGCCCAACCCATTATCCGTATTACTAAAGCAACAAAACAACAATAATGAAAAGACTTCTACTATCCCTTCCGCTTTTGTGTCTCTGCACCTTGGTGCAAGCCAAGGTCGTGATGCCTCGCTTTTTTGCCGATGGCATGGTGCTTCAGCAGCAAACTGAATGTCGGCTTTGGGGCACAGCGACACCTGGTGCCCCTTTGGTCGTTACCGCTTCATGGACTCATGGTAAATGGAAAAGCCGTGTAAATGCCGACGGCAGTTTCTCTATCACCATCACAACTCCCACAGCAGGAGGCCCTTTCACCATCTCTATCGACGACGGTGAAAAGACCATGCTTAGCAATGTGCTCGTTGGCGAGGTATGGATTTGTAGCGGACAGTCGAACATGGAGATGCCCATGAAAGGTTTCAAAATGCAGCCTGTAGAGGGAACAACCGAAGAACTCCTCCGCTGTAAAGATGCAAAAATGCGCCTTTTCACCGTCAAACGCCATGCTGCAATCACTCCACAAACCGATGTGGAAGGCGAATGGAGCGAGGCTAACAGTGAGAGCGTTCGCAATTTCTCTGCCACCGCCTATTATTTCGGACGTGCACTGCGTCAGCAACTTGATGTACCTGTAGGACTCATCGTCACAGCCTGGGGTGGTTCTGCTTGTGAAGCATGGATGGCAGCCGACTGGTTGAAGGCTTTTCCAAAGGTGACGCTTCCTCGTGATGAGAAGGATGTGAATCGGTTGAAGCAGCGTTGCCCCACCGCTTTATATAATGGACAACTTCGTCCCCTCATCGGTTATGCCATGCGTGGCGCTATTTGGTACCAAGGTGAGGATAATGTGCCCCGTTACGACTACTATGCCTCACTGTTGGAAACCATGGTACGAGGATGGCGTGCCGAGTGGAAGCAAGGCGATTTTCCATTCTACTATTGTCAGATAGCCCCCTACGATTATAGTCTCATCAATTGGAGCGGTAGCCAACTCTTGCGCGAACAACAACTCTTGGCTGAGCAGCGCATACCTCATGCCCGTATGGCGGTGTTGATGGATGCCGGTTTGGAATATGGCATTCACCCACGCATGAAACGACAAGCCGGCGAACGACTGGCTCTGCTTGCCCTTACAAACACTTACGGCGTGAAGGGGTTGCCCGATTTCGCTACTTATAGCAAAGTAGAATTTCAGGGAGATACTGCCGTGGTACAGTTTGACCGGAGTAAGGAATGGGTTTATTTTGAACATGGCACCACCTCAAAACTCTTTGAAGTGGCTGGTCGCGACAGTGTGTTCCATCCTGCTAACCATGTGTGGATAGCCCGTAATCGCGTTTATGTGAAGTCCGACAGCGTTGCCCACCCTGTGGCAGTACGCTATGCATGGTCCGACTGGGCAGTGGGTGATTTAATGCACGATGGCTTGCCTGTGTCATCATTCCGTACTGATTTCTGACCTTTGCCTCAGTTGGTGTGTGGTCATCCATACATTCCGCCGTAGCAGGATGTAGCATGACAGCAGCTGTAAGAACAAAGATAAAATCGAACATATTCCCCTTTTTCGTGCAGATGGCCGATAGGGGCAGAACATAGAAACAAGTAACAAACAATGAACAGACTCTATACCTTATTATTCCTGGTGACGCTTGCCATAGGACTCCATGCAGCCGATGTACCATCTGTTGCAGGATTGTTTCCTCTCGAAGGCAGTGGCAGAACCGTGTGGAATTTCAACAACGGATGGCGTTTCCATCTGGGCGATGTGCCAGAAGCCAACCGCACTGACTATGATGACCACGCTTGGGAAGTGGTTTCTACTCCCCATACCGTACAGTTGATGCCCGCCGAAGCCAGTGGCTGCCGTAACTATCAGGGTGTGGCATGGTATCGTAAACGCTTCGTGATGCCCGCCCAAACTGCTGGTAAAGACGTCACCCTCCATTTCGAAGCCATCATGGGCAAACAGGTGGTTTATGTCAACGGTCGTGAAGTGAAACGTCATGAAGGCGGCTATCTGCCTATTACCATATCGCTGACGAAGCTCGGACTGACTGCCGGCGATGATGTTTTGGTAGCTGTTATGGCTGATAATAGTGACGATAAGAGTTTTCCTCCAGGCAAACCACAGATGACGCTCGATTTTGCCTATCATGGTGGCATCTACCGTGATGTATGGCTGATAGCCAAAGGTATGGCGCATATCACCGATGCCATCGAGGCAAACCGTGTGGCAGGAGGCGGTATTTTCGTGCATTGTGAGGACATCAGTAGCGAAAAAGCCGTGGTGTGTGTCAATACCGAAGTGGCTAATACTGGTCAGCAGACTGTGACGCTGACCGTGACCAATGTGTTGCAGGAGACGGGAAAACGTGTCGTTACCTCGTTGCGACTGGCTCCTGGCGAGACACGCACAGTCTGCCAGCGCATCAAAGTGGCTCGTCCCAAACTGTGGAGTCCAGAGTCACCAACCCTTTATCATGTCAACACCTATGTGCGTCAAGGTCGTCAGCCCATGGATGGCGGTACTACCCGCATCGGCATCCGGTCATTTGAATTTCGTGGCAAAGACGGATTCTGGCTCAATGGCAGTCGTTACCACCAGTTGGTAGGTGCCAATCGTCATCAAGACTTTGCATACGTGGGCAACGCACTGCCCAACTCTCAGCAGTGGCGCGATGCTCGCAGACTGCGTGATGCAGGTTTCACTATCATCCGCACCGCCCACTATCCACAGGATCCTGCATTTATGGATGCTTGCGACGAACTCGGTCTCTTTGTCATTGTGGCAACACCGGGATGGCAATACTGGAATAAAACACCGGGATGGGACGAGAAGGTACATGCCAATACCCGTCAGATTATCCGTCGCGACCGCAACCATCCATCGGTTCTGATGTGGGAACCCATCCTCAACGAAACTCGCTATCCCAAGAAATTTGCCCTCGATGCCTTGCAAATCACACGAGAGGAATATCCCTATGAAGGTCGTCCTGTGGCTGCCGCCGATGTTCATTCGGCAGGAGTGGCAGACCATTATGATGTGGTTTATGGTTGGCCTGGCGATGATTTCAAGGATGACAAACCCCGTCAGTGCATCTTTACGAGAGAGTTTGGCGAACTCGTTGACGACTGGTATGCTCACAACAATCTCAACAGGGCTTCGCGGTCATGGGGTGAACGACCTATGCTGATGCAGGCGATGAGCCTTTTCAAGAGCACCGACGAACTGTTTCATACCACCGGACAGTTTATCGGCGGTTGTCAATGGCACCCCTTCGACCATCAGCGCGGTTATCATCCAGATCCCTACTGGGGAGGTATTTATGATGCTTTCCGCCAACCGAAAACTGCCTTGCAGATGTTTTCTGCCACATTGCAACCGTTTGTGTCAGATCCGAAACCTCAGGTGTTTATAGCCCATGAAATGACGCAATTCTCTGATGCAGACGTCACCGTGTTCTCCAATTGCGACTCTGTGCGACTTTCTATCTACGATGGAGTTCATTCTTGGACATTGCCTGTGGTTCATTCCGTTGGTCATGCTCCCTCACAACCCGTGGTATTCAAAGGCGCATGGAACTTCTTTGAGGCACGCAACTGGAGTTATACGCAGAAAAACTGGCAGCGTGTGCACATGGTGGCAGAAGGTATTGTCAATGGTAAGGTGGTTTGTCGTGATGATCGTATGCCTTCACGTCGAAGCACCAAACTGCGTCTTCGTGTAGATACATTGGGACGTCAACTGGTGGCAGATGGCAGCGATTTTATCGTTGTGGTATGTGAAGTGACCGACGATCTCGGTCATGTACGTCGTCTTGCTAAAGACCAAATCCGTTTCACCGTATTGGGTGAAGGCTCTGTCATCGGCGATGCATCCATTGGCGCCAATCCCCGTGTGGTAGAATGGGGTAGTGCTCCTCTGCTGATACGTTCCACTCGCACTCCTGGAAAAATACGTGTTCATGCCGAAGTGGAATTCCCTGGCACTCACGCACCTACCGCTGCCGACCTTGAACTGACGAGTGTGGCAGCACCTTTGCCCATGCTTTCGGGCGATATTCAGCCTACATCGGGTGAAAATGCTGCTGTTTCTACCACGAAAACAGCTTCTCGCCAACTTTCAGAAGATGAGCGCAATCGTCTGTTGCAAGAGGTAGAAGCGCAACAGGCCGACTTCGGATTGCAGAAATAAAGTATAAGAATACCTTTGCCTGTCGTTGGAAGATGCTTGCACCCCCAATAGGTCCTATAGTGGTTTGTCGGCATGATTTGAATGAACTTTATTTTGAATATGCGCATGAAAAACAACAAGGGCACAACCGTCATGGTTGCGCCCTTGCAGCTATAGGGATAGGATAGAAGTGGGTTAGAGCTTCTGTTCTACTTCGATTTCTGTAAAGGTCTCGATGATGTCGCCCACCTGGATATCGTTGAAGTTGACGAGTGAAATACCGCACTCCAAACCAGTGGCAACCTCTTTGGCATCGTCCTTATAGCGCTTCAGTGCATCGATGGCAGCGGTGTGAACTACAATACCGTCGCGGATGACACGAGCCTTGTCCTTGTTGTGTACTTTTCCTTCGGTCACCAAACCACCGGCAACAGTACCAACCTTTGAAATCTTGAACACTTGTTTTACCTCGATTTCACCAGTAAGAATTTCCTTCTTCACCTTGTCGAGCATACCCTCCATAGTAGATTTCACTTCATCGAGTGCATCATAGATGATAGAGTAGGTGTTGATCTCCACGCCTTCGCGCTCTGCAAGTCGGCGTGCATCAGCAGAAGGACGAACCTGGAAGCCGATGATGATGGCATCTGATGCAGAAGCCAGCATGACATCGTTCTCGCTGATCTGACCCACAGCCTTTGAAATGACGTTGACCTGTACCTTCTCAGTAGAGAGTTTGAGGAACGAGTCGCTGAGTGCTTCGATAGAACCGTCGGTATCACCCTTGACGATGATATTGAGTTCGTGGAACTCACCCAAGGCAATACGGTGTGAGATATCGTCGAGTCCAAGTGTCTTAGTGGTACGGAGCGACTGCTCACGCTGCAACTGTGTACGCTTGTTGGCTATTTCTCGTGCCTCCTGCTCTGTCTCCATCACGTGGAACGAATCACCGGCAGTAGGTGCACCATTCAGTCCGAGAATGATAGCGGGCTCTGCAGGTCCAGCCTTTTCAATGCGCTGGTTACGTTCGTTGAACATGGCTTTGATGCGTCCGAAAGCTGTTCCTGCAATCACCACATCACCTTGTTTCAGTGTACCGTTGCTTACCAGCACGGTAGAAACGTAGCCACGTCCCTTGTCGAGTGACGACTCGATAATGCTACCCGTAGCCTTTCTGTTGGGATTAGCCTTGAGATCGAGCATTTCTGCTTCGAGCAATACCTTTTCAAGGAGAGCATCAACGCCGATTCCCTTCTTGGCAGAGATTTCCTGACACTGGTATTTACCGCCCCATTCCTCTACGAGGAGGTTCATATTGGCAAGGTCTTCACGAATCTTGTCAGGGTTTGCACCAGGCTTATCAATCTTGTTGATGGCAAATACCATCGGCACATTGGCAGCCTGAGCATGCGCGATAGCCTCCTTGGTGGTAGGCATGACGCTGTCGTCGGCAGCGATAATGATGATGGCGATATCGGTCACCTGAGCACCACGGGCACGCATGGCGGTGAACGCCTCGTGACCTGGAGTGTCAAGGAACGTAATTTTTCTACCGTCTTTCAGTTTCACATTGTAGGCACCGATGTGCTGGGTGATACCTCCAGCCTCACCGGCAATCACGTTGGTCTTGCGGATGAAGTCGAGCAGCGATGTCTTACCATGATCGACGTGACCCATCACGGTGACGATAGGTGCACGGCTGATGAGGTCGTTCTCGTCGTCGGCTTCTTCGGTGATGGCATTTTGCACTTCAGCACTTACGTATTCGGTGGTGAAACCAAATTCCTCTGCCACGATATTGATGGTCTCTGCATCGAGGCGCTGGTTGATACTTACCATGATACCGATGCTCATGCAGGTGCCGATTACTTCGTTGACACCGACATTCATCATCGTGGCAAGTTCGCTAACCGTTACAAACTCGGTCAGCTTCAGTACCTTGCTCTCTGCAGCCTGTTCGGCCATCTCGCTATTGAGGCGCTCTTGTACGGCATCTCGCTTTTCGCGGCGATACTTCGCACCCTTCTTGTTCTGACTTTTTGAGGTGAGACGGGCGAGCGTCTCCTTTACCTGACGTGCTACAGCCTCGTCGTCAACTTCCAATGGCTTCTGTACTGGACGGTTCTTCTTGTTTTTCTTGCCGCCGCCCTGTTGTCCGTTTTGGTTGCCGCCTTGCTGTTGTCCACCGCCACCTTGGCGCTGTTGTCCGCCTTTGTTCTTTTTGTTGCCGCCTTGCTGCCCGCTCTGGTTGGCTGCAGCCTCTATGTCAACGCGTCCGCTACGGATGCGCTCACGCTTCTTGCGCTCGCCACCATTGCCATGCTGTGCATTCTTTTCCTCGCGTTCCTTACGGCGCTCCTCCTTCGATTTCTTCTTCGGACGAGTGCTTTGGTTGAGGGTGCTGAGGTCGATTTTACCCAGTACGTTGACCTTTGGAGCGTATTTTGTTTCGCTCTTCAGGGTGAATACCTTGGTTTCGGAAGCTTTTTCAGCAGCCGCAGGCTTGTTTTCTACTGTGGCAGGCTTGGCCTCTTCGGCATTGGCAACGGGTGCTTCTGCCTTGGGCTTGGCTTCCTGCTGAGGCTTAGCCTCTGTTTTTGGCTTGGTTTCCACTTTGACGTTAGGTTTAACCTCTTCTGCCTTGACAGCCTTCTGCTCATGGTTTGCAGAAGCAGCAGGGGCAGCCTCAGAAGCTTTCTGCTCAGCGACAGGTTTTGGTTCTTCTTTCTTTTCTACAATAGGCGATGCCTCTGTCTGGCTCACGGCAGCAGCCACAGGTGCAGTATCGCTATTGGCGGCCTTCTTTTTGCCTACGTTGTCGAGGTCAATCTTGCCCAAGGGTTTAAACTGTTGGCGTTGTTCCAACAGGTCTTCAGCCTTGTTGCTTTTCTTCTCGGCCTTCTCTGCCTTTTTATCCTTGGCTTTCTTCGCAAATATCATTTCGGCCTGTGTCTTCACAGCCTTGTCACCACTGAATGCACCCACCAGAGCCTGGTATTGTGAATCGGTGATTTTGGTATTTGGCGTCATTTCTTCTTTGACTTCGCCAAGTTCTTTCTTGTTTTTCAGGAAATCAACTGCCGTTTGAAGTCCTATATTCAGTTCTGATAATACTTTATTTAATCTGACACCCATTTAATTTGTTGCTTTACAATTCTGTTTTATTCTTATTATTCAAACTCCGCACGGAGCACGTTGAGCAGGTGGTCAACCGTTTCTTCTTCGAGGTCGGCCTTTTCGATCAGCATTTCGCGTGGAGCGTTGAGCACGGCCTTAGCGGTCTCCAGACCGATGGCCTTGATGGCGTCGATGATCCACTGGTCTATCTCGTCAGAGAACTCGTCGAGGTAGATGTCCTCGTCGTCGCTGTCTGAACCGTTGGATACACGGAATACGTCGATGGTGTATTCGGTCAGCATGGAAGCCAGTTTGATATTCAAACCGCCTTTACCGATGGCAAGGCTGACTTCCTCAGGCTGCAGATAGACTTCGGCTTTGTGCTCTTCGGGATTGATGTTGAGGTTGGTCACCTTGGCGGGACTCAGCGCACGAGTAATGAAGAGCTGTGTGTTGCTGGAATAGTTGATGACATCGATATTCTCGTTGCCCAACTCGCGTACGATACCGTGTACGCGGCTACCCTTCACACCTACGCAGGCTCCTACTGGGTCGATGCGGTCGTCATAGCTTTCTACAGCCACCTTTGCACGTTCTCCTGGCATGCGTGCCACGCGACGGATTGTGATGAGGCCGTCGTTGATTTCGGGCACTTCGGCTTCGAGCAGACGCTCAAGGAACACAGGGCTGGTGCGTGAGAGGATGATACGCGGATTGTTGTTCTCGTTCTGCACCTCCTTGATGATGGCACGTACGGTTTCGCCCTTGCGGTAGTTGTCGTTGGGAATCTGTTCTGACTTAGGCAAGTGGAGTTCGTTGCCCTCATCGTCGATGAGCAGTACTTCGCGTTTCCACATCTGATACACCTCTGCGCTGATTACCTGACCTACGCGATCCTTGTACTTATTGTAGAGCGAGTCGTGCTCCAGTTCAAGAATCTTTGAGGCAAGAGTCTGACGGAGATTGAGGATGGCGCGGCGTCCGAATTTCTCGAAGCGCACTTCTTCACTCACTTCCTCGCCCACTTCGTAGTCGGGTTCGATTTTCTGTGCCTGTGTGAGCGAAATCTCTTTGTTTTCGTCCTGAACCTCACCATCAGCTACTACGATACGGTTGCGGTGAATTTCGAGGTCACCTTTGTCAGGGTTGACAATGACGTCGAAGTTCTCATCACTACCGAACTGTTTGGCAAGTACGTTGCGGAGACTCTCTTCCAGCACGCTGACGAGAGTGGTGCGGTCGATGTTCTTGGTCTCTTTAAATTCCTTAAAGGTCTCAATCATTGACGGACCTTTGTCTTCTTTTTTTGTAGCCATTATATAATCTTTTTATTTTGTTTACTCTTTAGCACACGTGTCAGAGATTATTTGAAGGCGAGGAGGTATTTGGCATATTTCACCTCGTTGGTATTGAAGGTCTTCTCCACATCCACCAATACGGGGCGCTTTTTCCCTTCAATCTTCTGCTTCTCCTTGACCACCACCACAAACGACAGTCCGTCGTCGGCTACCGACTGGAGCACGCCTTGGTATTTCTTACCGTCGGCAGCCAGCACTTCCACTTCTTTACCAATGTGGTTGATATACTGCTGTACGACTTTGAATGGTTGTCCGATACCGGCGCTACCCACTTCCAGTTCATACTCGCCGAGTTCTTCTCCGAGTCTTTCCTGCAGGAAGCGGCTCAGCGCGGCACAGTCTTCAATCCATACACCATCGGCGTGGTCGATTTCGATCACGATGCGACCGTCGGGCGTCATGTCAACGTCCACGAGGAAGTAGTCATTCTGACTCAGCCATTCCTCTACTGCGGCCTTTACTACGTCTTTATTTATCATACACCTTTATTGGTATTAAAACAAGAATGAGAGGCTCTTGCGAGTCTCTCATTCCTCTGAACGTGTGCAAAGTTACGACATTTCTGTCAATCTTGCAAGTATTTCCACTTTTATTTCACTTTTTTTGGCGATAATAGTTTTTCGTATTCTCCTGATGTGTTGAGTATTCGCTCTGCTTCCTTCAGAGTTTTGTCTGTTTGCAGCATGTGGAGCAGTTGTCCGCTTTGGAAATAATATGCGGATATGATATCTTGTTCTATCTGCTGTTGTATTTCGTTGCGGTGCTGTTGTAGGTCGCGCTCAATATCATGGTGGTCGAGTTTGGCTTTCAGTGCTTCAAATTCAGCCTTTGCGTCGTCGTAGTATCCTTCGAATTTAGCGGTTTTGATGAGTTCTTCAAACTGTTTCTTGCTGATCTGGTCGTAGGTAAATCCTGCTTTCAGCACTTGTTGGGTAAAGTCGGCATATTCCGCATCGGTCAGATGGAACTTGTCGGCAGGAGCAATGGTAGGATGCTTGGATATATAATCCACCACATAGTCAAACATCACTTCGGTAGAGTCTATGCGGTCCAAATACAGGAGAATGTTCGACATGGTATCGGGTTTGATTTCGATATCGGGCATGATACCACCTCCGTCGCGTACCTCACGACCATTGCGTGTATAGAATACGTGTGTCAGCGAATCGGGCACATGTTCTTTATAGCCACCGCCGGTGTGTTTATAGTTGATGGCTTGAATGCATCGTCCGCTGGGGATATAGTATTTTGATGTTGTCAGCTTGAGGTTACCGTTGTAGGGTAGGTCAACATTAGGAATCTGCACCAGTCCCTTACCATACGTGCGCGTACCTATTATTAATCCGCGGTCAAGATCCTGTATCGAACCGCTGACAATCTCGCTGGCAGAAGCTGTCTCGTCGTTCACCAGTACGATGATGGGCATCACGGTATCGATGGGCTCCAGTCGGGTTTTGTAGTCAGAGTTGGCGCGGCGCAACTTTCCTTTGGTTTCCACCAGTGTCAATCCTTTAGGCAGCCACATATTGGCAATGTCCACACATTCCGAAACCGAACCGCCACCATTACTTCTCAGGTCGAGTATGAGTTTTTTCGCTCCGCGTTGTTTCAGGTCGAGATATGCCAGACGCATAGGCTTGGCTGGTTCGCCAGAGAAAGTGTTCAGGTTGATATATCCCACGCCATCCGGGCGCATACCGTAATAGGTTATTTCAGGTGTCTTGATGCTCTCGCGTGTTACTTTGAAATTCATCACCTTGCCCGTCGAAGGACGTTTAATCTTGATCATGATGGTGCTGCCTGCATCGCCACGCAGATGGTCGCTGACGTATGCCACGGGTTTGTTGGTCATCAGCGTGTCTTCAATCTGCAAGATGATATCTCCCTTGCGCAGTCCCACCTTTGCAGCGGGCATTCCCTCAAAAGGTTCGTCGATGACCACTTGTTTTCGCTTTTGGTGGTAGCGTACCACTGCACCGATACCCGCATATTTTCCCGTCATCAGCATCTTCAAGTCCTTTTGTTTGCTCTCAGGATAATATTCGGTATAGGGGTCGAGTGATCGCAGCATCGCATTGATGCCATTGCCAATCACGGTATTGGCATCGAGTGTATCGACATACATTAGGTCGAGTGTCTTGTATATGGCATTGAATATTTCGATGTTCTTTGCCACATCTAAGTTGTGGTTTCTCGCTTCCTGTGCATTCATATTCATGGGAAGCCATGCCAGTAGTGCGGCAAAAGCTGTCAATCGGCATAGTTGGCATACGTTGTTTTTTCTCATGATCATATTGTTTTTCGTATTGTTTCTATGTTTATACGATGCAAAATTATAGAAAAATAACCGAAAAACGATTTTTTTTCTCAAAAAGTTTGTGTATTTCAAAAAAACGTATTACCTTTGCACTCGCAAAACAGAAAAACCTGCTTCAGTAGCTCAGTTGGTTAGAGCACCTGACTGTTAATCAGGGGGTCGTTGGTTCAAGCCCATCCTGAAGCGCGTTAAAAAGGAGTTAGACGAAAGTTTAACTCCTTTTTTCTTTTCTATGCTCGGCATAACACCAATTCTGTTGTGTTAATCCGGGTTTTGTTCCAGATCTATTTTAAATAAAATCCGTAAAAATTCGCGTGTGATATTTTCTTTGTGACATAACGGTTCTATATAGATATATTTTACTACTTTTGTATCATATATTGTTTTAGTAACTGGGAAATTGAGAAATTTTTGAAAAAAGTTATCGGTTTGCTTAGTTTTTCGGTTTGCTGAATCGTCCTTGTTGTGTATGACTGATAAAAAAGTCTGTTTATGACAAAAGAAGAATTTGAAAACATATACCGCCAGCATTATGCTAAGATGTACCGCCTTGCAAGGACGATGCTTTACGATGCTGACGAAAGCAAGGATGTGGTCAGCGACATCTTCGCCCGATTATTACGGGAGAAGTATCATCCCCAACAGCATCAACTGGAAGGTTACTTGATGACTGCCGTGCGCAACCGTTGTTGCGACGTGCTTAGTCATAAGTCGATGCGAGAACGAGTGGAGAAACTCTTTTTGCAAGAGTCGCAGCAGAGCAACGTCATCTCTACGAATACTGACGATGATCGCTTGGAACGTCTGGTGCAATTCGTTGAGTCAGAACTGCCACCGCTCAGCCAGCAAATTTTCCAGCTTCGTTTCCTACGCGAACTGAGTTACGAAGAAGTGGCACAGGCAACTGGCGTGAGCAAAGTGACGGTTTATAACCATCTGGCGCAGTCGCTACAGCGAATCAGAGTGTATTTTCAGACAAATGCATCAAAGGAGGAAACCATTAAGCTTACTTGAACGGTTGAATCGCAAGAGAGAATTACAAAGTCAACAAAACAGCAAAACGATACATGTAATGGAACAGCAAGACAATATGCATATCCTGCTTTCGATGCAGGAACATCCCGAGCAGTACACCGATGATCAACTTCATCAGTTGATAGCCGACAATCCGGAATTGGCAGAACAGTTGGAACAACTCGCGCTGACAAAACAAGCATTTGTGAAGCATGAGGCAGATGAAGAAGTCATCCCTGTGGAAGATGAGTGGCAGAAATTCGCAGCCGAACACGCTGATGAATTTGAAACCCTTGACACACACGCATCACATACAGCAACTATTCAAACTCGATGGCAGGGTAAGCGACTAATGGGAATACTCCCTTATAAGGTTGCAGCAAGCATTGTCGGCATCCTCTTTACGGCAGGAGTGGCTTTCGCTGCAATCCACATTGTGCGTATGGTTAGCCAATCCCAACAGCAGATGCAGTCATCACAAACCACATCTGCCAAGCCTACGACTTCTGCAATATCAACAGATACCATCCAGTCGGACACGACCATATCTGCAAAACCCATCGTTTTCGATAATGTACCATTGGACAAGATGCTGTCTCAGATAGCTTCCTACTATGACAAAGAGGTGGTATTTCAGAATGTCGGTGCCCGCAATCTCCGTTTCTATTTCGTATGGAAACCAGAAGATTCACTTGAAACCGTATTGCATCGACTCAATCTCTTCGAAAGCATCACCATAGAACAGAAGTCTGACAAGATAGTAGTAGAATAAACCATGAAAAGAATCATCATCATACTCATCTGCTGTCTTGCTTTTGTAGGGGTGCAAGCTCAGAAGATTACCCGTGAATACAATAATGTACCACTCAACGATGCCCTTCGCCAACTGAATGAGCAGAGTGAGAAATACAATATCAGTTTCCTGTACAACGAGTTGGAGGACTTCCGCATCACCACCTCTATACATCATAAGACCGTTCCCGAAGCCATCCGCCAGATGATAGGCTTCTATCCCATTCGTATGACTGTCGAGGGTAGGGAGATTGTTGTGGAGTTTCCACAGAAGGCAGACTCACGCTATAAAGGCACCATTATCGATGAACAAGGTCATCCCATAGCCTATGCCAACATCGCCCTGCTCTCACCAAACGACACTACGCTGATTACTGGCGGAGTGTCAAACGAGAGTGGTTTCTTTGTCATTCCCTGTGCCCAACAGCCAGTTCTTGCCCGAATATCATTTGTAGGCTATAAGACTGGTTATGTCATGCTCAACACACGGAATGTTGGATCTATCAAACTCAAACCAGAAACCATTATGCTGAATGGGGTGAAGGTGACGGGCGAGCGTATTGTATCAGGAACAGAGAATGGTCACCTTGTCTATAACATGCCGATACTCCTGCAAGTATTTCCTGCCGATAATGCCTACGATGCGCTGATCAGTATTCCTGGTGTAAACGAGATAAACGGAAAGATTTCGTTCTTAGGACAGGGCGTGACTCTCATCATCAACGGTAAACCCACCACGCTCAGTGCCGATCAGGTTGTAGAACGTCTGAAGTCCATGCCGTCAGCCATGTTGGCAAAGGCAGAGGTGATGCCCTCTGCCCCAGCAAAATACCACGTCAGAGGAATGGCTATCAATATCGTGACCAAGGATTTCACAGAAACAAACCAGTTGACCGGACAAATAACGGGAGGTTGGCAACAAGACAAATATGGGGAAGGGCATGTTGGTGGCAACTTTATCTACAACCACGGCAAGTTGAGTATGGACGTATCATACACCTACACCAACGGCACAGGCTTTGGTCAGGTGGAACATGAGGCAAACCATCTCTTGAACGGAGAGCGCAAAACCTATAGCGACAACACACAAAGCCGCAGCGACGGTATAGACCATAAATACCGCATTGGCATCGACTATGCCATCGCAGACAATCACAGTCTGAGTCTGGCCTACACGGGGCAGTGGAATTCGACCCACTCCACCAATACTACCACAGGTACGGCGCAAGCCATTCAAAACTCCCGCCAACACGAATACCTGCACAATATCGACGCCAGTTATTCAGCACCCTTCGGTCTCCAGTTGGGTGTGTCTTATACTGATTACCAAGAGCCTTGCACACAAAATCTCAACGGTGAACTATACGACATCAGTCGCAACCTCTATGTTGATAGTCGCCAAACAGTCAGGAAATGGCTTTTCACCGCAGACCAGACCCACACCTTGTCAAGAGGTTGGGGATTGAATTATGGAGCTAAGGCACAGTTTTCCAACAATAACAGCTATCAGACCACATTCGATGAAAATCATCAAACATTGCCCGATGCCACCTCACATGTTGACTACGACGAGCGCATCCTCAACGGTTATGTCGGACTCAGCAAGCAAATAGGCAAGTCGCTGAGTCTGGAAACGTCAGTAACAGCCGAGCAGTATCATGCTACCAAGTGGAACGAATGGCGCATCTATCCGCAGTTCAACGCCATGTGGAACATCAATCCCAAGAATCTTCTCAATCTTTCGTTCAGCAGCGAAGCCGTCTATCCGAGCTATTGGAGTATCATGAGCAGCATCTATTACTCCTCAGCATACAGTGAGATATGGGGCAATCCCGACTTGAAACCCATGTCGCAATACAGCGTCAATATGATGTGGCAACTCAACCACAAATACACATTTACAGCCTTTGCCATGATCCAACCCGACTATTTTGTGCAACTCGCCTATCAGCCTTCCGACCGCATGGCAGTCATCATGAAGGAAACAAATTTCAACTACTCCAACTATTATGGGCTACAAGCCTCGGCACAGTTCCACATCGGTAGTTGGATCAACGGCAATGTGATGACCACTGCACTCTATCGCCACGACAAGAGCGATAGTTTCTTCGACCTTCCCATCGATCGTACTTGCATCTCTGGCATCTTCAGTGGTGTGGCAGTAGTCAAATTGTCTCAGCGTCATAACATCCGCTTCACCCTCAATCCGTTCTTCCAGTCGAAAGCCGTACAGGGTGTGTACGACATCGATCCTTTGTTTCTTCTCAACGCCACACTCCGCTACACATCCTCTAATGGAAAATGGAGTCTGGTGGCAAAGGGTGCCAACATCCTCAATGCCCACATTGATACTCGCTCCTGCATAGGTCATCAAGACTATGCCATGCGTGTATGGATGCCCTACACCAACTATTCTCTCACCGCCATTTATCGCATAGGCAATTTCAAGGAAAAGGCGAAAAAGGAGGTCGATACCTCACGAATGGGACATTAGTTTGGCTTTCGTGGTCACACTTAACTGTGGGATCACGGAATTACGGGATTACGGATACACTCCAGAATTGATGGCATTGATCTGTTTTTATAGCATCCAGAATTTGCCAGTTCTCCAAGTGGTGCCCCTTCTATTGGAAGGTAAGTATAGTGATAACTATCATCTCAGATGGGTGACATGTTGCCCGCACCAGGAATTCATAAAAAAATAAGTTTTCTAAAAATTTCGACCACACGACCACGGATATGGTGTAATCGACTATGAGATAGTAATATAGACTGTGGTCGATTGCTTCGAGGCGCGTGCTTTCGACCACACTTCGACCACACATGCTTTTTCCGATAATCATGATGGATATTCACACAAAGTAAACAAAAATTATTTTCAGGCATTTTCAAACGGCTGACAAAGTTATTGTCCAACGTTTGATAAAGGTGTTATCCAACGTTAGATAAGAGTATTGTCAAACGTTAGATAAAGGTGTTGTCAAACGTTAGACAAGAGTATTGTCAAACGTTAGACAAGGGTCTTTTCAACGTTGGAAACAAGTTGTTTCAAATATCGGAAAAGAGTGGTGTCAAATATTATGCAATAGTCTTGTCCAACGTTTGACAAGGGTGTTGCCCGACATCAGAACATACAAATCATGTATTGGCGGCTATTGCGGATGGGCTGTTTTTATGATGGCAACGGCAGAGGACCTGGTGGTCGAATGGTGGTCGAATACCGCGAGTCAGCGTAATCGACCACACACGTAAACTGCACATACATAGCGTGTTATGCTGATGTGGTGGTCGAGTGGTCGAAATTTTGTAATTACGCGTGTGCGCGTGCATACATGCGCGTACCTATTTATATAGGATAGGAACCTGTTGCCTCCGTCTTTCTACCTACATGGAAAGAATTGCTGTCCTTCGTGCAGCGCCTAAACATCCGATGGTTTCTTTTCTAATTGACTCCTGGTTTTGGGCATGTCGGCAAATTCGGTACTTAGATTGTCGAACAGAATCTTTTGCTCGTCGGTAAGTGCGACGAGTCCGTGGCCCACTTCCCTGAACCATTTTCGCAATTCAATCTCATTGCGATCGCCATCCATGAAAGGATAACGCTTGTTTTGGATGACAAAGAGACGGAAGCGGGAAAGTATTTCATAGAATGATCCTGTGGGGAACGGTACTGCTTGTCCGTCTTGGTCGTAATCGTATTTTTGAGGTATTATCACTTTGTGAGTCTGCTCATCAACGTTCATGTTGTAGGCTTCCTTCAGCAACTTGCATAGGGTAGCGATGATCCGATCCTGATGCTCTGTGCCTGGAACTACATAGTCACTTAATGGAATTTCAAGGGCGTTTTGATAATTCCAATATGCTCTCGATGTGATCTCTTTCAGCACCTTTCGCCAGTCTATTGACTCCCAGATATCAAGGTCGATATTGTAGCAGACTCCTTTTATGGTAATCTGGTTTTTGATTTTCTTTTTCTTTTCTTTGGGTTCTGCAGGTGTTTCGGGCGTGACAGAAACGTCTGGAGTCTGAGGCTTCTGATTCGCTGATACATATTGTTGGATTAGTTCGATAAACCGTTCGCCGTAAGTATTGCATTTGTGTTCACCGATGCCATAGGTGTTGCCGAATGCTGATAGTGTTGTGGGCATGTCTGTGGCGAGGGCATGGAGAGACTTATCGGACATCACGACATACGCACGATAGTTGTTCTCATTGGCAATTTCCTTTCTCAGCGTTTTCAGTTGTTCAAACAATTCCATGTGCTCTGTTGTTGCGGATGTTGCTGTCGTTGTCTCTTCAGCAGTCTGTTTCTGACGACCTCTTGTGCGAGTCTCCCTATTGACAACTACCAATTGCACTTTGGCTTTTCCGTGAAGCACATCCAGTCCGAGTGGGGTGACGTGTAGATGATTATCTTCGTTGTAGGCAATCTCTATATATCCCATTTGCAACATCTGAAGCAGATAGTCGCGCCAGTCTCTTACTGGAACATCTCTGCCAGCTGCAAAGGTCTTGATTTGGTTATAACCACGTGACACGAGTTCCGGCGAGAAGTTTCCGTGCAGAATGTCTATGGTCAGCGTGAATCCTATTTGCTCATCGGTTCTGATAATGGCAGAAAGTGCCTTTTGTACCAGTTCTGTACCGTCGAATGTTGTTGGTGGAGTCTGGCAGACGTCACAGTTGCAACAGTTCTTGTCGCTTGTTTCTCCAAAATAGTTCAACAGGATGCGTCGGCGGCATATTTGCGCTTCGGCATATTCCTGCATGCGTTGTAGTTTTTCGGTGTTGATTTCGCGTTGTCCGCTTTCCTCTGCAAAATGGCGTAGCGTGATAATATCCTGCAAGTTGTAGAACAAGATAGTCTCGCAAGGCAGACCGTCACGTCCGCCACGTCCAATTTCCTGATAGTAGTTCTCTATAGTTTTGGGCAGATTGTAGTGGACAATGAAGCGCACGTTACTCTTATTGATGCCCATACCGAATGCAACAGTAGCACAAACCACTTGGATTCGATCGTTGATGAAGTCCTCTTGTATTCGATTGCGTTCGTCGGTGGGTAACCCTGCATGATAAACACCAACGGAAAAACCTTCTTTCCTGAGTTTCTCTGCAACAGTCTCGGTGGTCTTCTTTGCCAGACAATAGATAATGCCGCTATCGCCCTGATGGCGCTGAATCAGATTGGTTATTGTGCGAAGCTTCTCTTTGGCAGAGTATCCCCTTCTGACATCCAGACTCAGATTAGGCCGGTCGAATGAACTGATAAAGGTTTCGGCATTTTGCAGACGTAACTGTTCTATAATGTCGGATCGCGTAATTTTGTCGGCAGTAGCCGTAAGTGCCATTATGGGAACATCAGGAAACAGTTCGTGCAGATTGCCCAACTGACTATACTCTGGTCTGAAGTCGTGACCCCATTGTGAGATACAGTGTGCTTCGTCGATAGCAAAGAGAGAAACTTTCAGCATGGTTTTCATCCATCCCAATTCCGTGATGAGTCGTTCGGGCGAGATGTACAGCAGCTTTATTTCACCTCGCAGACACCTTTCAGTAATTTGCCGATTGGTAATCTCGTCGTTTGCGCTATTCAGTGCCTCCGCTGCAATTCCGTTGGCTACCAACGTTTCCACTTGATCTTTCATCAGCGAGATGAGTGGGGAGACTACTATGGCTGTGCCCTCCATCATCAAGGCAGGTATCTGAAAGCAGATAGATTTTCCACCTCCAGTGGGCATGAGTACCAGTGCGTCCTTGTGTTGCAGCACGTGATTGATGATTTCTTCCTGTAAAGGACGGAAGGAATCGTAACCATAATATGACTTGAGAGTTTCTAAAGCTGTATTCATCGTTGTAAAGAACTTGTGTTGTTTGTATCTTGTCATTCCCTCCTATGTACCTACCTATTCAGTCCCAATGATCGATTGGGGTTAGAATATAGATTCCTCAGTTTCCGAGGTGAAGAGTTCGAGGGCTTTCATGCCCATGATAGAATTGCCTTTGGCGTTGAGGCGTGGACTCCATACGGCAATGGAATAGCGGGAGGGATAGATGGCAACAATGCCTCCGCCAACACCACTCTTGCCGGGTAAACCGACCAGAAAGGAGAACTCGCCAGCCTCGTCATAGAAACCACAGGTTTGCATGATGGCATTGATGCGCTTCACTCTCGATATGGTGAGATTGACACCTGCATGGGAGAAGGGTTCGTTGCTCTTGGCAAATGCCATGAAGGCGCGTGAGAGATCCTCACAACTCATCTCCAACGAACACATCCTGCAATAGAGGTGCAACACTTGGTTGACATCGTTGTGCAGATTGCCGTGATGCTTCAACAGGTAGGCTATCGAGGCGTTGAGGTAACTGCAACTCTGCTCTGATTGTGCCACCTCGTCGGAATAGTCGATGGTGGGGTTGCCGCTGATGGTGCGCACGAAATTCAGGTAGAATGCTTCGGGATCGTCAAGATTGGAGAGTAACACATCGGCAGAGACCAGAGCTCCTGCATTGATGAAGGGGTTGCGAGGAATGCCGTGCTCATACTCCAACTGCACCAATGAGTTGAAGGCAGACCCAGAAGGTTCTTTCGCCATGCGCTGCCATAGGTCTTTACCCATGATGCTCAGGGCAATGGCGAGGGAGAATACTTTCGAGATACTTTGTATAGAGAACTTCGTGGCGGAGTCTCCTAAGCGGTAGGTCTTACCATCGAGCGTGTTGAGGCATAAGCCAAACTGGTCGGGGTTGACACGAGCCAGTGCCGGGATGTAGTCGGCTTGTTTTCCTTCGTGTGCATATACCTCTATTACCTTCCTTATTTTGTCTAATATAGGCTGATAGTCCATAGTTCTTTTCGGTTGTTGGTGAGTCTTGCAATTGCAAAGCTAAACATTTTTTTTCAATCCTCAAAACAGTATTGCTGTTTTTTCGCCATCGGATAGGTTTTTATCATCGGAATTTAAACAGATCTAAACGGATTCTTGAAATTATGAAACCACGGATATATAGAAAATATGGGAAATCTGTACAAATCTGTATGCTCTGTGGATTTGTGTTTCGTGTATGATGGCTGATGAACGAAAGAATTTCGCGAGAGATGTGTGACATTACAGATTTTATTTGTAATTTTGTGACATAAACTAAAAAAACGAAGTATTATGATTCAACGACTATTATCCTTTCTCGATGCTTCGCCAGTGAATTTCCTGGCTGTGAAGAACATTGCCGATGAACTCGAACGTCATGGCTTTCGACGTATCAATCCTAAGAAACCACTGGGAAAACTGGTGGCTGGCGACAGATTCTATGTCACTAAGAACGATTCTGCGGTCTTTGCCTTCCAAATCGGAAGTATGCCGATGGCCGATAGGGGCTTCCACATGATTTGTGCGCATAGCGATTCACCGACCTTTCGCATCAAACCGAATGCTGAGATGGACTGTGAAGGCGGTATCGTGAAACTCAATACTGAGGTGTATGGTGGACCTATCATGTCCACATGGTTTGACCGTCCGCTGACTCTTGCGGGTCGCGTGATAGTGAAAGGTGAGGATGCAATGCACCCACAGACTCGGCTGTTGCATATCAAACGGCCTCTGTTGCAGATTAGTAATCTCGCCATCCACTTCAACAGACAGGTGAACGACGGTGTGAAACTGAGCAAACAGAAAGATGTGCTGCCTATCCTTGGCATCATCAACAATGAGTTGGAACGTGGCAATCTGCTGATGAATATCATTGTAGAAGCACTCGACGGAGTGAAAGCCAGCGATATTCTCGACTTCGACCTCTATCTGGCTGACACCACACCTGCCTGCACTTTCGGTGCACACGATGAGTTTATCTCCTCTGGCAGACTCGACGACCTGTCGATGTGTTATGCCGGCCTTGAGGCTTTGCTGGCATCACAACCCACCACGACCACGCAGGTACTTGCCATCTTCGACAACGAAGAGACGGGATCGCAGACCAAACAGGGTGCGGGCAGTCCGTTCCTATCTTATATGTTGAAGCGCATTGCCCTGGCACAAAGCGGTAGCGAGGAAGCATACTACCAGGCAGTGGAGCGTGCGTTTATGATTTCTGCAGATAATGCACACGCTTGGCATCCTAACTACAGTGAGAAATTCGACCCCACCAATCATCCTAAACTGGGCGGTGGACCCGTCATTAAGTTTAATGCTGCGCAGAAATATGCCAGCGATGCGGTGTCGGCTTCTATCTTCGCCAGCATCTGTCAGGAGGCAGGAGTGCCTTGCCAACGCTTTGTGAACCATAGCGATGTGGCAGGAGGAAGCACGCTCGGCAATATCCTGGCATCGAGCATTCCTGTGAAGGGAGTGGATATGGGCAATGCCATCCTCGCCATGCACAGTTGCAGGGAGACCGGAAGTGTTGCCGACCATGAATACTGTGTAAAGGCTTTCACTGCGTTCTATGGTATGGAGTAATATCACAGAAAAAATCGTCGCCAAGAAGTAGATATCCGTCAACTTTTGCTTAACTTTGCAGTATGAAAGCATCAAGAACAATTCATTCCTTCCTGCTCAGTCAGCAGGAAGGACAGACACTCCTCACGGCTCAGGAATACCCTTGGAGCGTGTTGCAGGTGATACCCACCACTCCGGCAGACTTCGACCGCACAGTGGCAGTTCTCAAGGAGCGAGGCATGGTAGCCCATCACGATACCGACCGTACCTTCTGCATCATCCACTTGACAAGTGGCGACCACGATGGGAAGCACCCAGAGCGATATATCACCATCAATCAGAACAACTACATGCAGTTTATCGAGGAACTGAAGGACACGATGGCACAGGCGGCGGTGTGGTATAAGACGAATATTATAGAACCTTTAAAAATCCACTGAATTATGGCAAGAATAATCAGACCGAACGAACAACCCTTTCACACAATAAACGACAACGATACACTAAAAGATGAAACAACAATACACCACGCTGCTATTCGACCTTGACGGAACCTTGGTGGATAGTGGCGAAGGTATTATGCGCAGTGCCGAACATGCACTCAACCATTTCGGCATTGAGGTTGCCGACTACCGTACGTTGCGACCCTTTGTGGGTCCGCCACTCGAAGACTCGTTTATAGATTTCTACGGCTTCACTCCCGAACAGGCTGCTGAGGCCGTCGAGGTCTATCGCGAACGCCATGCTGCCATCGGTATGTATGAAGAGGAACTCTATCCCGGCGTGCTCGATTTCCTGCGTGAAGTGAAACGCAGGGGTTATACCACCGCCATTGCCACGAGTAAGATGCGCTTTCAGGCGGATATCGTGGTGAAGGAGATCTTTCCAGAACTATCTCCTTATATAGATGATGTGTTTGGCAGAGATGATGAAGGACTGCTCCACACCAAGGCGGACGTGATCAATGACGGACTGAAACTGTTGCAGATTACCAACCTCCATGAGGTGTTGATGATAGGCGACCGCCGTTTCGATATTGAAGGGGCGAAGGTCTGTGGACTCGATTCCATGGGTGTGCTCTTTGGTTATGGTGATCGTCCTGAGATGGAGCAAGCCGGTGCCGACTATATCTGCGAATCGTATGACGAAATGCTGCAATACCTTTAAACTCCAACAATGATGAAGACAAAGAATAATCATGGAATGAGGCTGATGGCGGTGACGGTGACAATCATGCTGCTGACGGCAATGTCGTGGTCATCTTGTATCAAGCGACTGCCCGGTAGTGACCAACAACCGCGCTCTGCCAGCCGCCCACTTATGGGAGGTAATCTGCATCAAGAGCGTAAAGCGCTGAAAGCTACGATGGCTTCTCTGCCTCCAGACAAGCACAGGGCTATGTCAAGGGAGGAACTTACATATACCCTAACGCGTACAGCCAAGGGAGTGAAGGCGCAGGAGATACGTCACTTGGGTTATCTGACTTGTTGGAACTCGGATTGGCTTATCCCCAACTGGGTGGCGTATAGTCTGAATCCAACGAAGGTGGCTGGTATCGTGAAACGTCCTAAACGCCAGTTTGAACCCGACCCACAGGTGAAGGGTCGTTCGGCAGAACATAGTGACTATACGCATTCTGGGTATAGTCGTGGTCACATGGCTCCTGCTGCCGATATGAAATGGAGTGAGCGGGCGATGAACGAGAGCTTTTATCTGAGTAATGTGTGTCCGCAGGTGCAAGCCATGAATGGTGGCGTATGGGAACATGTGGAGCGCAAATGCAGGCAGTTGGCAAAAGAGACAGAGATTTTTATCTGTACTGGTCCTATCATGGGCAAACGTCCAGAGCGCATCGGTAGAAACGGTGTGGCTGTTCCGGAACGATTCTTCAAGGTGGTTTGTATGCAGCGCAACGGTAAATGGCAAGCCATCGGCTTTGTTGTTCCTAATAGTGATTGCAAGGGAAGTATGTTTCGATATGCTTGTTCGGTGGATCAAGTGGAAGCGTTGACAGGCCATGATTTCTTCTATGAATTGCCTGATTCGATAGAAAACAAGATAGAGGCGGCGTGGGGAACGCAAGCCGATTGGCAATAACTTATTCGTATGGATAAGTAGAATGCATATAGATATTATAAAGCAGCGAAGGCATGGTGAAATTGTATATTCCATTTGCCTTCGCTACTTTATTATGAAGTACGACCTTAACGATTGGCGATTAGTAGTCGTAAAGACGGATGTGGAGAATCTTCCAATCGTCGCACGAGATGCGAGCGTGACGGCCCTGATGGTCTTGGTCACCATTGTGGCGACGCAAGAACTGTAGGTTTCCATCGGCAGCAATAGTTACCTCATCCACAAAACCGATACCTTTGCGCTTGCCAGTGAAGCGACCTTTTTGTTGTTTGACGGTCTGTTGACCAGCCAAGGCAAAACCATCTTCACCCAGTGTCTTCTGTTCTTCGCGGTTCTTCTCGTATTCGGTGGCAAAGCTCACAACGATGCCAGAACCCGCCAACAGATATTCGTTGGCTGCCAATCGGATGATCATAGCGCCACCTTCGGGCCATGTTGAACCATCGGTGGCACGAGCGTCCCAAGGTAAGGTGTAGTAGTGGCGTGCGGTAATCATCGTGCCTTTATCGTTGATGATGCGCTCTTTGTCCTCTTGGTCGAAGAGCACTCCCCACGAAGGTTTGTTCATCAAGGGGCGCAACTGGCGTAAGAGGTCATACGACTTGCTGATGCCATTGGTTTCCGCCTTACTGGCTTGGTCGATGGCAAAGGGTGAGAATCCCAAAGCCTGATGTTCACCGAAGGCATACATGGCGTGCACACCACTATTAGCGCAGCAACGTGTTTCGGGAATAAACAAACGATTGTTGGCGAGCGCATATTGACTTGCCCAACTCTTGAAGCCCGTGTCGTAGATGTCGGGAGCCAGCAACAACAGTTGTGGAGCTCCAGCATGCCAGAGGTCGATGAGGTGGGCGAGCGGTCCTGCCGAAGGATATTGTCCCGGCAGACGTCCTCGACTGTTCATGGCAGCATTGACATAGAACGGAAGTTGCGTGATTTTTCTGCCAGCCTCACATAGTCTGCCTACATATTTCGCATAGTTGTAAGCCATAAAGACTTCGTCAGCATAGACATCGGTACCAAACATGCCATTCCATGTGTGCTCTTTGAGATTGAGACGATTCGTCAACCAAGGGTGGAGCGACTTCTGGTGTTTCTTCAGATAGCGTACCAATTCGTCGGGCACAGGCTTTTGCCATTCGCGTTCAGCCAATGGTGCATGGTCGCGAGCATCTTCCAACATACCGATTTCATTCTCCACTTGAATCATGATGACCACATCCTTTCCCCGTTCTTCCACTCGTTTGAGTAGTGCTTCGAAGGCACGGCGGTCTGCTTGGAACACCTCTTCGGAGAAGCAACTGGCAATCTCCAATGGTTTGCCATCGGCTGTTGTGGCGCGAGGGAAACGTTTGGTGTCTTCTTTGAACCATAGTGGTGCGTAACACGACATGGAGTTTTTCCATGCTCCAAACCACAATAATACGAGTTGCAACTGATTCTCACGTGCTTGGTCGATAGTGCGGTCCAAGAGTGTAAAGTCGAACTTTCCCTCTTGTGGTTCAAGAAATTCCCAGTAGATGGGCGCCAGTACGGTGTTCAGTCCAAGGGCTTTCATGCGAGGCATGACCTTGTCTATGTCGGCAACCGATGTGGTTGCCGAGTTGCTGAGCTCTCCGCCGAGCATGAAGAAATCGTTTTTCTGCTGTGCATGAACAGGCGACAGCAGACCTAAGAATAATATAAAGGAGAGTAGGATCTTCATCTACTATTGTTTTTTATTTGCGAATCCACCGAAATACTTCAAACAAACATCGCGCCATTCACGTGCATTCTGCACCTGATCTTCCAAGCGATCATCCACTTCGCGCCATCGCTGTTCATCAACATAATGGCGCATCTTGTTGTGCCAGATGTTATGATAGGTCTCTACGTTGATGACACCTTGGTTGTAGTGATACTGCAGCGACTCCCACAGGGTGCTTCCGTCTTTCATTCGATAAGTCCAAGGCACATGATGGAACCACAGCAGGAGATTCTCCGGACAGGTCTCCAACTTATCGTACATCGACGCATAGGGTTCGCGATACTGGCTCACAGCATCGGTACCCTTAGACGAACGGTCGAAACCAATGCCGTTGGCGTCAGCCTGATGATAATATACCGGACACCATTCCAATGGATATTCAGCTTTGAAACCATCGGGTTCTGGACCATAATGGTGGTCGAACTTGAAGATATGGTGTAAGCCCAATGGCATCATGTAATCGACACAGGTCTCACGACTCTCTTCCATGATGGTTGACATCATATAGACGAAATTCTCATCGGTACTGAAAGTTTGTTCCAACCATTCTTTGGCAATACCCTCAGACGATAGTGATGGATCCCATGCCAAACGTCCGAAAGCATACCAGTTGGCTTGCGAGAAATGGTGACCACACCAGTTGCGGTCCTTGCCGATATTGGCTACGCCAGAAATGCCCGCCAGCCATTCGGGTTCCACATACTGGAAAAACTCTTTCCACATAGGACCGAGATAGACCAGATGGCGTGACTGACCAGTGTATTCCTGTGTGATTTGCAGTTCAGCCATATTGGGCGTCTCGCTAATCTGATCGAATACAGGACTGTAAGGTTCACGTGGTTGGAAGTCGAGCGGACCGTTTTTGGTTTGCAGTATGACGTTCTCGCGGAACTTACCATCGAGCGGTTTAAACTCCGAAACCGCCTGTTTCACGCGGTCTTCCCCTTTATGGTTAGCGCCATAGACGAAGCAACGCCAGATGACGGTACCGTTGAAAGGTGCTAAAGCATCAGCCAACATATTGGCACCTTCGGCATGTGTGCGATGATAGTCGCCCGGTCCGGGTTGTCCTTCACTATTGGCTTTCACCAAGAAACCGCCGAAGTCGGGGATGATATTGTAGATTTCCTTTGCCTTTCGCTTCCACCATTGGCGCACACGCTTGTTTTTTGGATCAGCGGTGCGCGTATCGCCAAGCGCCATTGGTGTGGCAAAATTGATAGAGAGATAGACGCGAATGCCGTAAGGGCGCAACAGATCGGCTATCTTTCTGACCTCATCGAGGTATTCACGCGTCAGCATCTTAGGCGAAGCATTGACATTGTTGAGCACCGAACCATTGATGCCGATAGAGGCATTGGCACGTGCATACTGATGGAGCAATGCTTCGTCGAGGTGAAACCACTCGAAGATACTCTCTCCTGCATAGCCACGTTCGATGCTTCCGTCAAGGTTGTCCCAGTGGTTGAGCATTCTCAAACGAAACCTTGGGTGCTGTTCCACGTGGTTCATGTTGCCTTGTGTGGCTTGACGACGCAGTACGTCGTAAGCGCCATAGAGCAGACCGATGTCGCGTCGGGCACGTACCACGACACTGTCTTCATTACCGTTGATGGTAAAACCCTCGTCGTCTGTAAGGGCAGGGTCGATGAGTAATGTTGCCTTTGTACCAGCGAAATAGTCGGTAAGTTCTTGTTTTGCCAAGTCTATCGTTGCCGATTGTGCATTGGTGCTCACGTGTGCTGTTTGGCTTTTCTGTGCCGGCAACCATAAACGATGGCCGTCTTCAGCCCATGAAGATAGGGTGAAGACGGTCAGAGTAAGTAGTGTGAATAGTTTTTTTCTCATTTGCTTTATTGTTGTTTCAACAGATTCATGGGTTGTTGCAATGGCAGTGCATCGGTTGTCTTCTCAGTATATTCTGTGAGTTTCAATGTGGCAGAAGCCTTGATGGTCTCTACATCAGTACCGATTTGGAAGGTATAAACGCCAGCATCAACTTTCCATTGGCATCCAGCTTCATCGTAGCTTGCCAAGTCGCGCTTGTCAATTTGCATGGTGAGGGTCTGACTCTCGCCTGGCTTCAACTCTTTGGTTTTGCCGAAAGCCTTCAACTCGCGAGTTGGTTTCTCATAGTTGCCTTTAGGTGCTTTCACATAGACCTGAGCCACCTGCTTACCAGCAACGTCACCCGTGTTTTTCACATTGATGCTCACATTGATGGTGTTGCCGTTGAGTTTCACTACCGGTTTGGTGAGTTCGAAAGTGGTGTAGCTCAGACCGAAACCGAAAGGATAAGCCACACGCTTGTTGAATGTGTTGAAATAGCGGTAACCCACGTAGATATCTTCCTCGTGGTTAGTGTAATCCACATTCTTCACATGGCCACTTCCCTCCATATTTTTATAGGTGTACATATCGTAGTCTTGTGGGAAATTGGCAGTTGAAGGATGGTCGGTAGCAGCGATGGGCCATGTCATGGTGAGGCGTCCAGAAGGATTTACCTTACCTGTAAGGATGTCAGCCACAGAGTTTCCGCCCTCAATACCCGGTTGCCAAGCCACGAGAATGGCATCTACACGGTCGCGCCAACTGGCAGTTTCCATGACCGAACCAGAGTTGATGATGACAATAACCTTTTTGTTTTTAGCGTGGAAAGCATCTGAAACGCGGAAAATCATGTCTTGCTCGTCCTTGGTGAGATTAAACTCGCCGTTGATGTTGCGGTCCATTCCCTCGCCAGCTTGGCGTCCGATGGTGATAATAGCCGCATCAGCCAATGGCTCTTCATGGGCTACACAACGCTCAGTAATCTCTATTTCATCGTATTTGGGCTGTCCCTGATTGAGGAACCACATCATCGGATTCTTGTCAGCTTCAAGTTTTGCCTTGGCATACTTCACATAGCTCTGGTAAATCTCCGTCAGTTGTGGAGTGGTGTTAATGCCGATGTTCTTCAGTCCTGTTACCATATCGACAGAATATCCTACGTTGACACAGCCGCTACCGAGGCCACCCGACATGAAGTTGTAGGAGCTGACACCAAACAGCGCTACTGTTTTCAGCGAACGGATAGGCAGTGCATTGTCGTTCTTCAGCAGTACCATACCCTCAGTGCTACTTTGTCTGGTGATGGCAGCATGAGCTTTGAGATCGGGTTCACTACTGAATTTATAACCTTTGAAGCGTGGTGTTTTCACGATATACTCCAGCATGCGGCGTACATTGCGATCTACATCGGCCACGTTGAGACGTCCGGCTTTCACCGCAGCCACGATATCTTCCACCTGAGCAGGGTATCCCGGCATCATCAAATCGTTGCCGGCAGCCACCTCTGTTTCTACGGGAAGGTCTTTGCGCTTGCCAATCCAGTCGGTTTCTACAATACCTTTAAAGCCCCAATCCTCGCGGAGTACCTTGGTAAGGAGGTCTTTGCTGCCTTGTGCATAGTGTCCGTTCACTTTGTTGTAAGCCGACATGATGGTCCAAGGATTGCTGCGGCGCACCACCATCTCAAATCCTTTCAGATAGAGTTCTCGCAGTGCACGTGGGCTGACGCGCTCATCCACACGGGTGCGGTCAGTTTCTTGTGAGTTGGCGGCATAGTGTTTTGCACTGACACCAACGCCCTGACTCTGCACACCTTTGACGAAGGCAGTACCGATGAGTCCCGTCACGATAGGATCTTCTGAATAATATTCGAAGTTGCGTCCGCATAGCGGATTGCGGTGAAGGTTGAGACCAGGCCCCAGAATCACATCACATCCGTATTCCAAAGTCTCGTTGCCGATGGCTTGTCCCACCTGTTCTACGAGTTCGGTGTTCCATGTGGAAGCGAGACAAGTGCCGATGGGGAATCCCGTAGCGAAATAGTTTTTACTATCGCCCTCACGGTGTGCGTCGATATGTACGCCGGCAGGACCATCGCATTGCACTGTCGATGGAATGCCCAGTCGTGGTATGGCTACAGTATAACCAGCCGCTCCTGGTACGAATTTCTTCTGGTGTCCCAACATGGCACCACTACCCACGAAGCCGTCGTTGCCGCCGCCCACCAGCAGTTGCGCCTTTTCTTCCAGCGTCATGGCTTTAACAATTTCGTCGATGTTGTTAGCAGTTAGTTTGGGCTGCGCCGTCATCGATGCAGCCGTCATGGCAATTGCAATACCTGTCATCAGTGTTCTTTTCTTCATAGATGTTATTGGAATTTTGGTTATTATCGTAATTGTTGTAGGTGTATATTGCCTACAAAATTACGATATTTCTGTCATATTCGCAAATTTCCGATAGTGTTTCCCTAAAAAATAAAATGTCCGCAGGGTTACTGCGGACATGATGTATGGTGGGAGGTTCCCGTATGTCTCTCTTATTCGTGGACGTAGATGTTCCATCCGAGATAGGTCTCGATGGCCTCTTGCAGAATATCAACAACATCGGTGCGACACATGGCAACGTGGTGTTCGAAACCGTTTTTGCAGATGTATTTCATCAGTTTTTGCAGGTTATCTACCTTTGTTACAGCGATGCAACCGTCCATTCCGTAGGGATCGTCAGTCAGTTCGCCCTTGCCCAGATAGGTCTTGATGCATCCTTTGGTATCGTCGGTGGAAAGACGGAAAAAGGTGAAGTCGCCCTTCGACACTTTCGCATAGACCGCACCAAAGGTGTTGATCTTGCCCAAGGTGCGTCCGAGCACGCCGAGAGGACCGAGCCGGAGTTGGTCGTTGCCGATAAACGAGCGAGGGAAGTTACCGCAGTGGGTACACACACACTTATTGCGATCGTCGGCAAAATTGTTGTTCCAGTCGAGCAGGGCAGGAGCTTGTCCTGATGCCAGACTGAGTGCATACATCGAAACAGCGCCAGCCAAGTCTGTTTCGCAAGCCGCAGGAATGAGTTTGTCGCTGAGCATTGACATGGTGACACACGCTGCACAACCATAATTTTGCTCCAGCGAGTCCCAACACTGAATGGCAACAGCCTGCACATCGTTGTCAACAATCCAGTTTTCCACTGCCACTCCAAACTTCGCTTGCAGTGCCAGTTTGCTGTTGTAAGCCTCAGGCACTTCAGCATAGTGGCGTATGCGGTCGCACATGGCTTTGAATTTCGGGTCGTCATCGCTGATGCGTTGCGCCGCAAAGAGAATTTCCGAGAGGTCGGCAGGCACTACGGTAATGCCCGAACGCTGTAGGAGTTTCTCGCTGGCGCGGCATGTATTGAATCCTAAGGGACGTGTACCAATCTGTCCGATACGGCAGTGTCGCAGTCCGTTGACCACGCGGCAGATGGCAGCAAAGCGGTTGATGTCCTGTAAGAGTAGTGGACTGTAGATGGAATAAGTATGCAGCGAGGTGTCGGTAAAGGGAATGCCATACTGATAGAGGTTGTTGCAAACTGATATTTTTCCGCAGAACGCATCGCGTCTGCTATCCAAATCCACTTTATCGTTATCATCGTCGCAGGCTTGAACCATGACGGGCACGTTGAGATCAGCATCGCTGATGGCATTGATGATACCGATTTCAAAACCGAAGTTAGGCAGTGAAACGATGATACCATCTATCTCGTCGCGGTGTTCGCGAAACTGTTTCGACACCTTCAGACCGTCTTCGCGTGTTTCAATGCTACTGCTTCCTGTGGGTGTAGCATCCTCTGGAAGGATGACATATTCATAACCATTGGCATCGAGAGTAGCCAGTAATTGCTTGCGAACATCGCGTGCCAGTTCTGAATTGAAGTATGCTCGTGTGCCAATAATCACTCCAAAGCATGTTTTTCCATTTCTCATATAGTAGTGGTTTTAGTTTAGTAATTCTTATTTGCAGAGTTGTCCGACAGCCTTTCGCCATTCGGCATATAGTCTGTCGTGTTCTGTTGTGTGGTGGGGCAATACCATGCGCGTCACTTTTCGTAGTGATGCAACCTCGTCGAAACTGTTCCACAGTTGGCGTGCAAACCCATTCATCACTACCGCACCCAGTGCCGAAGCATCTTCCACCTCGGTGCAAACGATGGGAGTTTGCAACATATCGGCTTGAAACTGCATGAGGAAAGCGTTTCGCGTAGGTCCACCGTCAGCACATATCTCAGTGAGTGCGCCCCCCGTGGCTTGCGCCATAACGTCAGCCAAGTCCTTCACTTGATAGGCAATAGACTCAAGTGCAGCCCTCACCACATGGGCTTTCGTGGCAGCAAAGGTCAGTCCGAAGACCGCACCTTTTACTTGGCTGTTCCACCATGGAGCGCCCAAACCCGCAAAAGCCGGTACGATATAGACTCCGCCGTTATTATCTACCGATGTGGCAATGGCTTCCATTTCAGCCGGATGATCTACGAGTTGCAGTTGGTCAGCCATCCATTTGAGTGTGGCTCCAGTGCTGTAAATGTTCCCCTCGTAGCCATAGAAGGTGTGTCCCAATGCCGTGAATGCCACACTGGTGACGAGTCCTTGTGGTGCAGACAACGGATTTTCTCCGATGTTGACCATCACGCTCGACCCTGTGCCATAGGTCACTTTGCCCTGTCCGGTATTGAAACACATCTGTCCCACCAGTGCACCGTGAGAGTCGCCGAGTACTCCTGCAATCTTGATGGGCGAAGTGAAGATGCCTTCCACGGTTGTTTCGCCATAACAAGCATCGCATGGGCGCACCTCTGCCATCATTGTTCGTGGAATATTGAACAGTCGGAGCAGTTCGTCGTCCCAGTTCATGGTATGGATATTGAATAGCATGGTGCGTGATGCGTTAGTATGATCGGTGGCAAATACCTTGCCTTGTGTGAGTCGCCACACGAGCCATGTGTCGATGGTTCCCATCAGCAAGAGTCCCGCTTCGGCTTGTTGCCGAGCCCCGTCGATATGGTCGAGCAACCATTTCACACCACTTGCCGAGAAGTTTGGATCGATGAGCAGTCCGCTGCGTTGCATCACCATCTCGGTCATGCCCCGTTGGCGCAGGTCGTTGCAACAGTCTATACCGCGTGTGTCCTGCCATACTACGGCATTGGCGATGGGTCGTCCGGTCGTTTTATTCCATACCACAACCGTCTCTCGCTGATTGGTAATAGCGATAGAGTAGGTGTGTTGGCAGGTCTTTGCCTCGTCACCCACCAGTTGGCGGATAGCCTCCACCATGTTGCGGTATATTTCTTCTGCATCGTGTTCTACCCATCCTGTCTGTGGATAGTACTGTTGGTGATCCACGTTGGTGCGTGCCAACAGTCGGCACTGATCGTCGAATAGCAGTGCTTTGGTCGATGAAGTGCTTTGGTCGATGGCAATGATACGCTGGCTCATGATGGTTGTTATTTACCGATGAAATCGAGGGCTTTCTTCACTATGCCAGCGGCATCGAGTCCGTAGTGATGGAATATTTCGGTGTTGGAACCGTGTACTACGTTCTCGTCGGGAATGCCGATGATGTGCACCGGAACAGGATTTTCTGATAATGTTTCGCAGACCATAGCACCCAATCCACCATATTGGCTGTGTTCTTCAACGGTGATGATGCGTCCAGTCTCCGCAGCAGCGCGTCGAATGGCAGCTTCGTCGAATGGTTTCAGCCATGAGCAATCGAGCACACGGGTGCTGATGCCCTGTGCTTTGAGTTGCAGTCCAGCCTGCCAGGCATGATAGACTGTTTCGCCAGTGGCTATGATGGTGAGGTCTGAACCATCGAGTACGGTGATGGCTTTGCCCACTTCAAAATCGAAATTATCGTCGGCATAGACGTCGGGCACAGCCGCACGTCCCACCCGCACATAACACGGTTGTTGGAAATCGACCAGTGTGTTGACCAGTTTGCGAGTCACTCGCCAGTCGCTGGGCAGACAAATGGTCATGCCAGGGAATGTGCGCAACACGGCAATATCGTGGAGCGAATGGTGGGTAGCACCGAGAGCACCGTATGCCACGCCGCCGCTAACACCGAGAATGGTCACAGGATTCTCGCTATACGCTAAATCCACTTTCACCTGTTCGAGTGATCGTGCCACATAGAAGCATGCCGGTCCGCAGCAGAATACCTTTTTCCCACTGTGTGCAAGTCCAGCTGAAATACCCACGGCATCCTGTTCGGCGATGCCACATTCCACAAACTGTTGGGGCAATGCGGTAGCATAGTCGCCCAGTGTGACCGAACCACGTGCATCGGTGGTCACGGCTATAATATCTTTGTCTTTACGTGCCAGTTCGAGCAACGTATCGGTAAACATCTTTCTGCAAGCAATCATATTTGATGGTTTAATGCGTTAATTATATGGTATTCAATTCTTGAGGGCGTCGATACGCTGTTGTATTTCAGCCACAGCAGCCTCACACTGTTCGGCATTGAGCACGCCGTGGTGCCATTTGGCAATGCCCTCCATGAAGCTGACCCCCTTACCTTTCGTAGTGTCTGATACGAGGAGATGAGGCTTTCCGTTGTTATAGTCGATGTTGTCGAAGGTGCGTATGATATCATCCATACTGTCACCGTTCATCAAAATGACGTCCCAACCGAAGGCAGTCCATCTGTCGTGGATATTGTCGATAGGCATTACATCCTCTGTGTTGCCACTGATCTGCAGGTGATTGCGGTCTATGATTGCCACGAGATTGTCGAGATGATAGCGATTGGCAGCCATTGCCGCCTCGTAGATAGAACCTTCGCCCTGTTCACCGTCGCCCATCATGACATAGGTGTGCCATGGCTGTTGGTCCATTTTTGCAGCGATAGCCATTCCCACGCCGATGGACAGTCCATGGCCGAGTGCTCCTGAGTTGACCTCGATACCAGGTACTTCGATGGTGGGGTGGCCACTGAGAATGGAACCGAATTGTCCTAAGGTGTCGAGAACTTCGGGTTTTAGATAGCCTTTAGCCTCCAGCGTGACATAAAGTGATTCCACGCAATGCCCCTTACTGAGTACGAATCTGTCGCGTAGGGGTGCTTTTGGATCTTTTGGATCGAGTCCGTTCATGACATGGAAATAGAGTGCCGTCATCACGTTGAGGCATGACAGGTCGCCTCCAATATGTCCCGCTTTGGCGGCATACACCACCTCGACGAGTCGTTTGCGGTTTTGCTCGGCGATGAGTTGCAGTTGTTTTGTATCCATAATATTGTTTTGGTAGTTTCTTTATATAATGATGCACGACAGCACGAAATGTAATCACTTGAAGGGGGAAAAACGACAAAAACGAGGTCTTAGGGGCATCTTCAAGTCTTATATGTTACATTTAGAGTGTTGCTTCCATGGTACTCTCGCTCGGAAATATAAAAGAAAAATCGAGTTTTTTCTTTGTATTTCTCTCGCTTATTCGTACCTCTGGTGCTACGCACCGAAGGTACTCTCGCTCGGAAATAAAAGAAAAATCGATTTTTTTCTTTGTATTTCTCTCGCTTATTCGTACCTCTGGTGCTGCGCACCGAAGGTACTCTCGCTCGGAAATAAAAGAAAAATCGATTTTTTTCTTTGTATTTCTCTCGCTTATTCGTACCTTTGCAGTCTATATAAATAAGGTATAAGAAAACTGATAATATTATGGCAAAGAAAGCATTATTGATGATTCTCGATGGATGGGGAATCGGCAAACATGGTAAAGGTGACGTAATCTACAATACACCAACACCGTATCTTGACTATCTGACAGCCGTTTCGGCACACTCACAACTCGCTGCTTCAGGCGAAGATGTAGGTCTGCCCGACGGACAAATGGGTAACTCTGAGGTGGGACACCTCAATATCGGAGCAGGACGCGTGGTATATCAAGACCTCGTAAAGATTAACCGTGCATGCAAAGATGGCTCTATCATGGACAACGCACAGGTAAAGGCAGCTTATACCTATGCCAAGGAAAACGGTAAAAAGCTCCACCTCATGGGATTGACATCAAATGGCGGCGTACACTCAAGCCTTGATCATTTGTTTAAACTCATTGAAGTGGGAAAAACATACGGACTGAAGAATCAGACCTTCATCCACTGCTTTATGGACGGTCGCGATACCGACCCGAAGAGCGGTAAGGGATTCATTGAGCAGCTCACCAAGGTGTGTGCAGACAATGATGCTGCCATTGCCGACATCGTGGGACGTTTCTATGCCATGGACCGTGACAAGCGTTGGGAACGTGTGAAAGAGGCTTACGACCTGATTGTGAAGGGCGAAGGCAAGCAGTCGGCTGATATGGTGGCTGCCATGCAGGAGTCATACGATGAGGGTGTGACCGACGAATTTATCAAACCTATCCACAACAGTTCAGTAAACGGTGTGATTGAAGAGGGCGACGTAGTTATCTTCATCAATTTCCGCAACGACCGCGCTAAGGAACTTACCGTTGTACTCACCCAGCAGGATATGGCCGAACAGGGTATGCAGACTGTGAAGAACCTGCAATACTACTGCATGACTCCATACGATGCATCGTTCCAGGGTGTGCACATCCTCTTCCCCAAAGAGAATGTGGAAGATACACTCGGCGAATATCTCTCTCGCCAAGGCAAGAAACAGTTGCACACTGCAGAGACAGAGAAGTATGCACACGTGACATTCTTCTTTAACGGCGGACGCGAGCAACCTTACGAAGGTGAGGACCGCATACTCGTGCCATCTCCTAAAGTGGCTACTTACGACCTCAAACCAGAGATGAGTGCCTACGAGGTAAAGGATAAATTGGTGGCTGCCATCAATGAAAACAAGTATGATTTCATCGTGGTAAACTTCGCCAATGGCGACATGGTGGGTCATACCGGTGTTTACAACGCTATCGCTAAGGCAGTATGGGCTGTTGACCACTGCGTGAAAGACGTGATTGAGGCTGCTAAAGCCAACGACTACGAGGCTATCATTATTGCCGACCACGGTAATGCTGACAATGCTATCAACCCCGATGGCACACCAAACACAGCACACTCACTCAATCCCGTTCCATTCATCTATGTGACCAACAACAACAGCGCTACCGTGAAAGACGGTCGTCTGGCTGACGTTGCTCCATCTATCCTCCACATTATGGGACTGGAGAAGCCTGCCGATATGACGGGTGAAAACCTGATAGAAGACTAATCTATACCAAGTATAAAACATTGCGAAGAGTGCAAAGCCCTATGGGTTTTGTGCTCTTTGTCGTTTATAGATGATCCATTTGAAAGCTACATCGCTCTGCAAAATAAATTGATTTGCTGAGGAAAACAAATTGATTTGCTGAGCAATTCAAATTGATTTGCTGAGCAAAGTAAATTGATTTGCTGATCTGTATGACGTTTTTGATGTTGTAAAATGCAGTAGGAGAGTGATTTATATCATATCTTCAGACCATGAAAAATCGCTGTCTTTTCATGCTGCGAAATAAAAGCTTGTATATTAGCGAATTTTCAGCAACAGAAAAGTTGCTGACTGAAGCCCATCAGCACCACGCACTGACGACCGTCACGGCGGTTGCGAGCATCAGAAAACCGAGACAGGCAGACTAAGAAACAAAGATGCTGATTTGGCATTATGAAATATTTTGCGTAACTTCGCAGCCAGAAATATACACCCTGACCGATGGGCTGAACAGGGAATGAAACGATAGGATGACATCTTGTCAACACCACGATTCAACCGCACGACCTATCGGGCATAAATGCAGACAAGCAATGAACGTAGAGATAGAACCATCATGGGCGCAACGGTTGAAGCCGGAATTTGACAAACCCTATTTTCAACAACTCACCCAAACGGTGCGCATGGAGTACAGCCAGTATTCATGTTTTCCCCCAGGACGACTGATATTCAATGCCTTCAACCTTTGTCCGTTCGACAAAGTGAAGGTGGTCATTCTTGGTCAGGACCCGTATCACGAGCCGGGACAGGCTCATGGACTGAGTTTCTCGGTGCTCGACGGTGTGCGATTCCCACCCTCATTGCAGAATATCTTTAAGGAGATTCACGATGATTTGGGTACGGATATGCCTTTTTCGGGCGATCTGACGCGATGGGCACAACAGGGTGTGTTGCTGCTCAATGCCACACTTACCGTGCGTGCGCACCAAGCCAATAGCCATGCTGCCTTTGGTTGGCAACAGTTTACCGACGCTGCCATCCGTGCGCTGGCTACCGAACGCGAGGGCGTGGTCTATATGTTGTGGGGCGGATTTGCACGTGGCAAGGCTTATATGATAGATAAGCAGCGCAATCTCGTATTGGAGTCTGTCCATCCATCTCCACTTAGCGCCAACCGTGGTGGATGGTTCGGACAACATCAGTTCTCGCGTTGCAATGCCTATCTGACCGAACATGGACAGCAACCTATCGTATGGTAAACCCGAAAATAGATAAATGATGAAGATACCACCTATTATAGATATTGACGGCATACTGGTGTCGTCGGACATACTGACAGAGTGTTTTTGTTGCGACCTTGATGCCTGTAAGGGCATCTGTTGCGTGGAAGGTGATGCAGGTGCACCGGTCACTACCGATGAAGTGATGGCTATTGAGGACAGTCTCGATACCGTCTGGGAAGACCTTTCGGCATCGGCACAAGCCGTAATCGACCGTCAGGGTGTGGCTTACAGCGATCCTGATGGCGACTTGGTGACGAGTATTGTGGGCGGAAAAGACTGCGTGTTTACTTGTTACGACAACGGATGTTGCCTCTGTGCACTGGAGCGTGCCTACCGCAATGGTAAGGCGAAATTCTGTAAACCCATCAGTTGTGCACTCTATCCCATTCGCGAGAAACGATTCTCCAGTGGGCTCGTAGGACTGAACTACAATCGTTGGGCGGTGTGTAAGGATGCGGTGAAGAAAGGAAACGAGTTGCAACTTCCTGTCTATCGTTTCCTCGAAGGCCCGTTGACACGTCGCTTTGGCGAAGCGTGGTATAAAGAACTCTGTGAAGTGGCACAGCAGTTGTTGGCTGCCGAATAGGATTCAGGCAGCCCCTGCCACTTGTTGAAGGGAGCAGGTCGCTATGAACGGCGGTATTCCGAGGGACTCATACCGACGTGCTCCTTGAAGAACTTTCCGAGAAACGACTGATTGGGAAAGTTCAATGCTTCAGCAATCTCCTTGATATTCATATTCGTATTCTTCAGCATCACGCGCAATTCGCGGGTCACATAACTGTTGATCCACTCGTAAGGCGTGCGCTTGCTCACCTTTTTGATGGCTTCCGACAGATATTTCGGCGTGATGCAGAGTTGCTCTGCATACCAGCTGACACGGCGCTCGCTGCGGAAATTGGCTTCGAGCAAATGGATAAACTGTGTGAAGAGTTGGCTGCCGCGCAACACACGGTGCTCGGTTGGCTTGCGCGTGTGATAGACCAAGTCGCTCAAATCGTAGAACATGGCAAGCAGAAGGGTGGAGACCAACTTCTTGCGGTAATGGTGGCTCTTGTTTTCCAACTTGCCCTTGATGAAGTTGTAGTAGTTGCTGAAGGTGGTCATCTCCGATTCCGTCAGGCTCACCACATGGTTGTTGAGCGAGAAAAGCAGCAACGACGACATATCGGTGATGTCTTTCATAAACTCATAATAGAAATCCTTGGACAGCATGATGCACAGTGCTTTGAGGTCTGTCGATGGCACAAAGCGCTCAACAATATGTCGGTCGGAAATCATGATGAGGTCGCCAGGATTGACTGTGACCTCTTGGGTGTCGATAGAACATACGGCATGACCCTCCTGACAAAGGGCTATCAGGATGAAGTTCATGCGCTTCGCCTCTTTCGGAATAGGTGCTTCGGCTATCTCTTCGCTCAAGACAATGTCGTCGTCGAAGAAGTGTATGTTCTGCCAATGCTTGGTATTCTGCAGATTTGTTTCAACTATTTTTTGCTTTTCCATGTTGTTACAGTTTTGGTTTCACCGGCTTTCAGTGTCAGTACGGCTTGGTCTTGACCGCACACCAATGTTACTTTGCCTGATGCTTTGGCGGTGACAGTCACCTTGGTGGGGCGACCTTCCTGCCAGGTCATTGCCACATCGTAGCCTCCGCGAGCGCAGAGTCCACTCACACTGCCGTTGCTCCAAGCGGAAGGTAAGGCAGGTAGCAACTCGATGGTTGCCTTGCCGCCCTCATAACTGCTTTGCACCAGCATCTCGGCAACACCGGCTGTTCCACCGAAGTTACCGTCAATCTGGAACGGGGGATGGGCATCGAACAGGTTGGGGTAGGTGCCGCCGGCATGGGGCAACGTAGAGTAGCGGTCTTCTTCAGGGCGTACAGGAGTGAGCAGCTTGCGATAGATGCGGTAAGCGCGCTCGCCATCGTGGAGACGTGCCCATAGGTTGATGCGCCAACCGGTGCTCCAACCTGTGGTTTCATCACCCTTCTGGATGAGCGTTTGGCGGCATGCTTCCTGCAAACGGGCATCTTGCAGATGGTGGCCGGGATAGAGACCGATGAGATGTGACTGGTGGCGATGTTTCGGATCCTTATCGCGCCAGTCGTAATACCACTCGTTGAGATCGCCATCTTGACCGATGGTATAGGGGCGCAACTGGTTCAGGCGGCGCTGCATGGCCGACAGTTGCGACGATTTGGCACCAATGGTGCGAAGTGCCTCCATGAGGTTTACTTTCAGTTCGCGTATGATGGCGAGGTCGGCTGTGCCGCCGTAGCAGGTCGCACCCATGTAACCTTGGTCGGTGATATACTCGTTTTCGGGAGAAGTAGAAGGCGCTGTGATGAGTTGGTGCTTACCGGGTTGCTTGGGATCTTCTATCAGCCAGGCATCGCAGAAATCGTGGGCACCCTCCATCAGTGGCAGGGCAATCTGGCGCAGATAGTTGCGGTCGCGAGTGAAGAGGTAACGCTCCCACAGGGTGTTGACGAGCCATGCACCACCCATGTTCCAACAACTCCACATCGGACTCTCGCGGTTTTCTCCCACAGGATTGGTCATTGCCCATAAATCACTATTATGGCTGGCACACCAACCACGGTCGATGCCATAGAAATGGTGGGCGGTATGCTTGCCGTTTTCTGCCAGTGCTTGTATGAAAGCATCGAGCGGTTGTGCCATTTCTGCTAAGTTGGTGGTGAAGGCGGGCCAGTAGTTTTCCTCCAAATTGATGTTCATGGTGTAGTTGCTGCGCCATGGCGACCACAAATGTGGCGTCCACAGGCCTTGAAGATTGGCAGGTATGCCAGGTGTGCGCGAACTGCTGATGAGCAGATAGCGACCATATTGGAAGTAAAGTGTTTCGAGATAGGCATTGCCGCGAGGTGTGGGCAATGGTTTTCCATCGGCAGTTTTTCCATCGGCGGGAGGCAGTTGTGGCACTTGTGACCGCAACAGGCTATCGGTAGTGACGGTGGGTAGCTTGCCACCGAGGTTGAGTTTCACGCGGTTGTAGTATTGCTGATAGTCGCTGACATGGGCGCTGCGCACTTGTTCGTAGTTGGTATTGGCAGTGTGCCAAGCATCGTCAGCTGCCTTTTCCAAATAGGGCGCTCCGGCTGTGACGGGGTGGTTGCGGGGGCCGTTGTAGCTTGTGGCATTGACAAAATAGATGGTTGCTTCGCTACCATGACGCAGTGTCAGTCCCTCACTGTCGGCAGTGACGGCGCCATCGGTCTCGCAGAGGCGCACAATGGTGCAAAAGTGGACACTCTCTTTTGCATCGCCAGTGGCATGACCAGTCATGGTGAGCTGTCCGCCCTGACTGGCTTTCACCTCATGAGGCAGTTGCGAACCGAGGGCAATGCGGAAGTTGAGCGCTCCTTTCTCGCTGGCTGTCAGTCGGATGGCAATAGTACGGTCGGGATTTGATGCGATATATTCGCGTGTAAAGGTCACGCCGTTACGGTCGAAACGGTCGGACGCAATGGCTCGGTCGATATCGAGTGTGCGCTGATAACGCTTCACCTTGCCTACGTTCCAATCGTAGAGATGAACCGTGGCAAGCGGCTGGTAGTGGGCTGAGTTATGGCCTTCCACATGCAACTGCAGGCTGTCGGCACGCTGATAATCCTCGGCAAAGAGGGCTTTGCGTATTTCGGGAATCCACTTGGAGGCACCTGCTCCTTCATTGTGATCTACAGGACTGCCGGTCCAAAGCGTGATATCGTTGAGATAGAGAAGGCAGTCGTCGGTGCCGCCATATACTAATGCACCCATTTTACCATTACCGATAGGTAGCGATTCTTCGAAGAATTGTGCTGGACGGTTGTAGGTGAGGCGCATCGGGAGTTGTTGGGCTGAAGTGCTGATGGCTGTGAACAGCGACAGGAGCAATAGGATTTTTTTCATATTTACAGTCTTATTTAGGCGTAATTTTGATGTTGGTATAAGTTGTTATGTTAGTCTTTGACACATCTGTAATCTGTGTGATAGACCTCCAAAATGATACACACGAGGGCGGACACCATTGCTGGTTCCGCCCTCGTGTTGATATGGTAGTTGGCCTTTATGCATCAATATTGGCATAGGTGGCATTCTTCTCGATGAATTCGCGACGTGGTTCTACGTCGTCGCCCATAAGCATGGAGAAGATTTCGTCTGCCTCGGCGGCATTCTCGACAGTAACCTGTTTGAGCAAACGGTTGGCAGGATTCATTGTCGTCTCCCACAGTTGCTCGGCATTCATCTCACCAAGACCTTTGTAACGCTGTGTGTGCAGACTCTTATCGTCATCGCGACCATCCACGTATTTGTCGATGAAAGCCTGGCGCTGTTGGTCGGTATAGCAGTATTCTGATATCTTCTTGTAGGTGCACTTGTATAGTGGTGGAGTGGCAATATACAGGTGACCGCCCTGAATAATCTGGGGCATGAAACGATAGAACAATGTCATGATGAGGGTGTCGATGTGTGAACCATCGACGTCGGCATCGGTCATGATGATGATCTTGTCGTAGCGCAGCTTGTCGATATTGGCTTCACGGTCGCCTTCGCCTTCAACACCAAAGCGTACACCGATACTCTGGATGATGTTCATCACTGATTCGGCTTCGAATACGCGATGCCACTGAACCTTCTCAACATTAAGAATCTTACCACGCAAAGGTAGGATGGCTTGGAAGTGACGGTCGCGACCTTGCTTGGCAGAACCACCGGCTGAGTCACCCTCGACAAGGAAGATTTCACACTCCTTCGGGTCTTTATTGGAACAGTCGGCAAGTTTGCCGGGGAGTCCACCACCCGTCATGGGGTTCTTGCGCTGTACACTTTCGCGGGCTTTGCGGGCTGCAATACGTGCTGTGGCAGCCAGAACAACCTTGTCGCAGATGAGCTTTGCCTCCTTGGGATGCTCCTCCAGATAGTTGCTCAATGCTTCGCCAACTGCCTGCTGAACGGCACCTGCTACTTCAGAGTTGCCCAACTTGGTCTTGGTCTGACCTTCAAACTGTGGTTCGGCTACCTTGATGGAGATAACAGCGGTAAGACCTTCGCGGAAATCCTCACCTGCAATCTCTATCTTTGCCTTCTCGATTTGCTTGGAAATCTGCGGATCGGCATCGGCATAAGCCTTCAGCGTGCGGGTCAATGCCATACGGAAACCTGTCAGGTGGGTACCGCCTTCGATGGTATTGATATTGTTGACGTAGGAGTGAATGTTTTCAGTATAGTCGGTATTGTACATCACGGCAACCTCAATGGGGACTCCTTGCTTTTCGGTCTTCAGATAGATTACATCGTCGAAAAGGTGGGCGCGATGGCGATCAACGTAGCGCACAAACTCTTTCAAACCGTCTTTGGCATGGAATACTTCTTCCTTAGTCTTGCCTTCTTCGTCGGGACGCATGTCGCGCAACGTGATGGTGATACCGGCATTTAGATAAGCCAACTCGCGCATACGCTTGGCGATGATGTCATACTTGTAGATGGTGGTGGTAAAGATATTGGGATCGGGCCAGAACTGCTGGCGAGTACCGGTCTTATCGGTGTCGCCCACAATCTTAACGTCGTAAAGGGGCTTACCCTTCTCGTATTCCTGCTGGTAGATATGACCGTTGCGGAATACCTGTGACATCATGTGGGTAGAAAGTGCATTCACACAACTTACACCTACACCATGCAGACCACCGCTGACTTTATAACTTCCCTTGTCGAACTTACCACCGGCGTGGAGCACGGTCATAACAACCTCAAGGGCCGATTTGTGCATTTTTTTGTGCTGGTCAACGGGGATACCACGACCGTTATCCTGCACGGTTATAGATTCGTCTTCGTTGATCGTTACTTCAATATGTGTGCAATAGCCTGCCATCGCTTCGTCGATGGAGTTGTCAACGGTCTCGTTCACCAAATGGTGCAAACCCTTTTCACTGATATCGCCGATGTACATCGCTGGGCGTTTGCGCACGGCTTCAAGTCCCTCGAGCACTTGAATATTGCTCGCGGAATAGTTGCTTTCTTTCGTAATGTCTTCTGCCATTGTTATTTTAGAGCTATTATAGGTTGCAAAGATACAAAAAATCTGCGACTTATCAGAATCTTTTGCGCACAAAAATAACAAAGACCACATCCTTTTTGCAGAATGTGGTCTTTGGGAGAATATTCTTGGATTGTTTTTATCCGAGTTTGTTGATGCACTTGGTGAGGCTTGACTTCAAGTTAGCAGCCTTGTTCTTATGGATGATGTTGCGCTTTGCGAGCTTGTCCAGCATCTTCTGTACGCAAGGATACAACTTGGTAGCTTCGTCCTTGTCGGTCATGGCACGCAGTTTGCGAACAGCGTTGCGCATGGTCTTTGCATAGTAGTGATTGTGCAGGGCTTTAACTTTGTCCTGACGGATTCTCTTAAGAGATGACTTGTGGTTTGCCATTGTTGTTGAATTGTTTAAAATTGATAATGTTGATTTAAAGCTTCTGGGTCTTGCGTCGAAATAACTGCCCTGGGCGGTCTCTATTAAGGGTGTGCCTAAAATAAAAACCTCCGTCACCTTTTCCCGATTATTATCAGTAGCGCATCGCTGCGCAGATGGCGGACTTAAATGTTGTAGTCCCTAGGAGAGTCGAACTCCTCTTTAGAGAATGAAAATCTCTCGTCCTAACCGATAGACGAAGGGACCATGCGTTTTCTTAGCGGGTGCAAAGGTACGGTATTTTTTTTATTCTGCAAAACTTTCTCGCAAAAAAATGCATTTTATTCGTGTTTTTTTTGTAATTTCGCCCTCATGATAGCAAAAACAGACGCAATAGTGCTGCATACCATTAAATATGGTGATAAGAAAATTATAGTCGATATGTTTACCAAAGAAATGGGTAGAATGGCGTTTGCCGTGACTGTAAGCAGCAAGAATACGGGAAAGATGAAGAAGCAGTATTTCCAACCGATGACTATGTTGGAACTGACTTGTGACCTCAGGCCTGGACTGCAGTTGCAACGACTGAAAGACGTGAGGTTGACGGCTCCGGCATCTTCCATTTGCCTCTATGCTGATAAGTTGGCTATTGCGCTCTTTGTTGCTGAGTTCCTGTATTACAGTCTCCGATCGGAGCAACGCAATGTGACGCTCTATGATTATATTTGTGACTCATTGCAGTGGTTGGATGCTGCAAATGACGGTTATGCTAACTTCCATCTGACGTTTCTCATGCGCATTTCAAGATTTCTGGGTTTCTTTCCTAATCTTGAAGATTATCATGAAGGATGTGTGTTTGATATGAGAAACAGTTGTTTCTCTATGACGGTTCCTATGCACCACGACTTTATTGCGGCTGACGATGCGGCATTGTTGCAACAGTTGATGCGGATGAATTTTGCCACCATGCGGCTTTTCCGTATGTCGAGACATGAACGAAATCGTATTGCGGAAGTGCTCGTGGAATATTATAGAATACATATTCCGGGATTCCCTATGCTTAAGAGTCTTGAGGTGTTGCAACAATTGTTCGACTGATTGCTGGTGTGTGTCATGGGTTTAAACGAACTCTGACTGGTGTTGGATAGATGTTCGATAGGTGTTGATAGACATTTGTTGAAAATGTATCGAGCATCTGTGTAATGACTTGTCAATTAGAAGACTATGCAAGAAAGGTGCTTGGTGTTAACAAAATGAACGACTTGTGTGTGCGTATGTATGCGTGTGTGCGCGCGTATATGATTAATGTGATGGTTATGGGATTTCGATAGCTTGGTTATTATACCATCGGCGGACACCCTTATCAACAAGGTGTCCGCCGATGGTTGTATATGATATGTGGTGTTATGCAAACACGATAGTTCCCTGTATGTCTTCCTTAGGGGTTTCATCTACAGTAGTGGGATGTCCGTTTGCCTGGTTGTGGATGTTTTCCAGTATCTCGCGTGTGCGCTTGTAGGTGGGACTTTGTTCTACTGCAGAAATGACATTCTCGTTATCGAGGTCTTCGGCATTAAAGCGATAGATATGCGGGCGACGACGGTAGCGTGTCTTGTTGGGGGTGTCGTGATAGTATCGGTCTCGGCGATCTTCCCTCTTGGCTTGCGCTTCGATGGCCTCGGCATCTTCTTGTGTGATGCGGCGTTTCATGTGGTTGTCCATGCCTTCCACATGTTCTACACCAAAACCAGTGGCAAGGATAGTGACCTTTACCTTCTTTTCCAATTCAGGATTGATGGCAAGTCCCCACTTGATTTCAAAGTCGCCAAACTTCTCCATGAACTCGTTGACATCGCCCATTTCATCCATCATCAGGCCGTCGTTGCCATTCTTTCCACCTGCGAATGTGATGTTGAGAAGAATCTTCTTGGAGTTGAAAACATCTTTCTCGTTGAGCAAAGGTGAGTTGATTGCGGCTTCGATGGCTTTCTTTACACGACCTTCGCCCTCACCGTAACCTGTTGACATGATGGCCACACCACCGTCTTTCAATACGGTCTTCACATCGTTGAAGTCAAGGTTGATCAGTCCATGCTCGGTGATAATCTCAGAAATGGACTTTGCTGCTATTGACAATGTGTCGTCGGCTTTTCCGAAAGCGTCCTGTACGGACAGGTCGGGATATATCTCGCGAAGGCGGTCGTTGTTGATGACAAGCAGGGCATCAACATGCTTGGCCATTTCTTCTACGCCGTCGAGGGCTTGGTCTATCTTTTGCGTGCCTTCCCAACGGAAGGGAATGGTCACGATACCTACAGTCAGAATGTCCATCTCTTTGGAGATGCGTGCAATGACAGGTGCGGCACCTGTACCTGTACCACCGCCCATTCCTGCAGTGATGAATGCCATGCGGGTACCATCGTTGAGCATTTCTCGAATGTCATCTGCGCTCTCTTCGGCAGCCTTTCGGGCTTTTGCGGGTTTGTTGCCGGCACCGAGTCCTTCTTTGCCCAACTGCAGATGGACAGGGACGGGAGAGTCGTTGAGGGCTTGGTTGTCGGTGTTGCAGAGCACGAAGGTTACATCGTGGATGCCTTTCCGATACATGTGGTTGACTGCGTTGCCGCCTCCGCCACCTACACCGATGACCTTGATGATGCTGTTGCTCTTGTCCGGATCGCCAAAATCCAGTATATTGTTTGTATTGTTTGTCTCGCTCATAATTCTTTGATTTTGTGGTTTAGTCTTCATCCTTGGTAAACTCCTGGCCGACTTTCTTCAGCCATCCCATCATCTTGCCGACAGGATTGTTCTTCTTGCGCTCTTCGGCTACAGCACGGGCTTTTGCTTCTTCTGCCTCGCGATTTTTGTCTTCTTCCTGCTTCTTTCGCTTGGCTTCTTCTGCAAGGGCTCTTTCGTCTGCTGTGGGAACTACTCCAGGAGGAATCTCGCCGACTGTGCGTACTGGACGATGGATGCCTTGTGTGACAGTGGCGGTATGTTCGCCGGTGCTAAAGAGGTCGGTCTTGTCTGCGAGATCGCCACCGGCACAATTGATGTCTCCCTTTGCCAATATTCCAAGTACGGTATTCATTGTTCCGTCTTTGGCTGTTATCTCGGGCTGGTTGCCTGTGATGGTCATGTTGACGGTCTTAGCAATGCGAATCTTTTCGATATTGGTATAGGAACGGAATGCCTTTTCTATATTCTTCATCTTAGAACCGCCACCGGTGAGGATGATGCCACCCAGCAGTTTGTCGCAGTATTTGTCGGGTATCTGATACAATACATTGGCGATGATCTCTTCTATGCGACTTTCGACAATCTCGATAAACTTACTGCTTTCTACCTGACGGTCACTGTCGATGGGATATTTCTTCTCATTGTCGATTTCATTGGGATCAGTAAAGGCTGAGGCATATTTCAGCTTCATTTCCTCTGCATCGTTTTCTTCTATTGACAGGGATGCGATGTCCTTGGTGACATTGTTGCCGCCCAATGGGATGACTGCCAGATGGCGCAGCACATTTTTCCAATAGACACTAACTGTGGTGGTGTCGGCTCCAAGATCTACCAGAACGCAACCTGAACGCTTTTCAGCTTCGGTCAGTACTGCATCGGCAAGTGCAAGAGGGGCAAGGAATAGTTCGGCAACATTAATCTTAGCAGTCTTGAAGCAGAGGTTGAGATTATTGTTGAGGGTCTTGCGCTGAAGGATGTTCAAAAAGTTTCCTTCAATATGACTACAGGGAATGCCTACAGGATCAAGTTGGTTTTGTGTATCAACCTTGTATTCTTGTACTGCAACGTCGATGGTTTCCAAATCGGGATATTCCATATTGCGGTTGGAATCCAAAAGGTCGTTGACCATTGATTCCGTCACAATAGTATCTGCAGGCAAATCTTTAGTGATAACGTTATGTACTGAACGGATAGACTGCCCACCTACACCGACATATACGCATTTGATGCTTGTCTTGAGTTGGGTTTCGAGCTTTTTGACAATGCTGTTTAGGCTTTGGGCTGTCTTGTCGATATTGTTCACATAACCTTTTCTGATGAACGAAGAGGAATCTTCTTTCACCACGGCCAGCACTTGTGTGCTGCCATCCAGGTTCTTCTTTCCTGCGATACCAGTCATCTTGGATGATCCTAGTTCGATTGCGACGATAAAATCTTTTGGCATCTCTATATCTATATTTTACGGTTTGCTTGTTTTGTTCTTTTTGCAGATAATCTGGTTGTTGAATTCCAGATTGATGTAGGAGTATTTATTCCAGCCAGCGACATTCAGGCCGTAACGGTAGAATTTCTCCAGACGTGTAAGTTTCTGGGGAATGTCGGTGGGTGGTCCCAGATAGACTATATGGTTGCCTACACGAGGCACCATCTCTATTGTTCCGTCATGCAATACGTTGAGTTGTTCTATCTGGTTGTTCCAGAAACGGTCATGCAACAGGTTCTCTCCGATAGGTGCTAAATATCTCTTTGCGTAATTCCTGTTGAAGTGACCTGTGGCAATGATGAGGTCGCTGGTGTAGTGCGTGTTGGGCATTACATTTCCCTTTTCGTCGAGGTAATAGTCATCGCCATTCTCTGCTTTGATGCGCATGACAGGAAGACGCTGGTTGAGTAGAATGATGACTTTACCGCCTTGCGTCTTATAGCATTGTGCTTCCTTGACAAAAGGATTGAGTAACAGCGACTCTTCGATAGCGCGCACGTTGACTTGCGACATGGGCTGACCCTGTGGGTAGAGTTTATTGGCCTTCAGTTGCGATTCTATTTCTGACTCACCAAGGAATCCTTCCGCCATTCCGTCGGTGATGCGGATATCCACACGGGTGCATACTGCTTTCTGGTCTTGCGGTTCGTTGAAAACCGTGATGGCCAGAAACAGATAGACAGCCAGAGCGATATCTATCACGATAATGGCGGATTTCTTCCAGTTGATGTTCATTACTTGCTGTTGACGTTGTTTATTATTGTTGTTTCTCTTTCAGTATCTTGGTGATTTGTGGCACTTGATTGTCAAGGTCACCGGCACCAAGCACGATGAGTACATCAAACGAATGGTCCTTGATGTATTGGAGCACATCTGATTTGGCTATCATGTGCTTCTCTATTCCAGGACGCAGGTTGTCGTAGATGAGTTGTGAAGTCACACCTTCGATAGGTTGTTCACGTGCAGGATATATCTCGGTGAGAATTACTTCATCCAAAAGACTCAGCGCATTGGCAAAGTCCTTATAGAAATCTCTTGTGCGAGTGTAAAGGTGCGGCTGGAAGATTGCAGTAATCTTACGGTCGCTATAGAGCTCGCGAATGCTCTTGGCACTCTGATAAATCTCTTTAGGATGGTGGGCATAGTCGCTGAGGAATACTATCTTGTCGTTCTTCAACTTAAAGTCGAAACGACGTTCTACACCACCATAGGTCTGCATGCCGTAGCGCAGTTCTTCGGCTGTACAACCTGAGAGCTGTGCCATGGCCATGGCTGCCACACCATTTTCGATATTGATGGGCACGGGTTGTCCCAATTGTACATCCTTCACACATTCGATGGGTGATATGAAGTCGAAGGTAATTTCGCCGTTGGCGATACGAATATTTTCTGCATGGAAGTCACCTTCATGAAGGGAATAATCGTACCGGTTTACACCTTCTTGCAGGTTTTCCTTCATCTCAAGGTCGCGATGGATGATGAGACTGCCACCTGGCTGTATCAGTTCGGTATAATGGCGGAAACTCTCAAGATAGGCTTCCTTAGTGCCGTAGATATCCAAATGGTCAGGGTCGGTAGCGGTGATGACTGTCATCCATGGACTGAGCCAATGGAATGAACGGTCGAACTCATCGGCTTCTATTACCACATAATCGGAATTGGAAAGAATGTAATTGGTGCCATAGTTCTTGGAGATACCACCCAAGAAGGCATTGCAGTCCAAATGGCTCTGATGCATGATATGTGCACACATGGTAGATGTGGTGGTCTTACCATGAGTACCTGCCACACAGAGGCCTTTGTGTTCACGAGTCAATGTACCGAGCACTTGTGCACGCTTTTCTACTTCAAAACCGTTTTGACGGAAATATTGCAGTTCCTGATGGTCGGAAGGTATGGCTGGTGTGTAGATTACTAGACATGTCTGTGGTTGCTTGCAGGCATGGGGAATCTCATCGATATTTTCTTCGTAATGAATGAGCATGCCTTCACGTTCCAATTGTAGAGTTAAGGCACTTGGGGTTTTGTCGTAGCCGGCAACAACCAATCCACGATGTATGAAATAACGGGCGATGGCGCTCATGCCTATGCCACCAGCTCCGATGAAATATACTGCTTTGATGTCTTTAATTTCCATTGTTTGCTAATCTTATCACTTCTTTGGCGATGATTTCTGCCGAATCGGGCAGTGCGAGTTTTAATATATTCTCTTTAAGCGATGTGAGCTTGGCATTGTTGCCTACTGTCTCGATGGCCAAAGGCAAGAGCTTGGTTGCTGCTTCGGCATCTTTTACATAGAGTGCCGCATCGGCATCTACCAGTGCCATGGCATTTTTAGTCTGGTGGTCTTCGGCTACATTCGGGCTGGGGACGAGAATGACGGGCTTGCCGATGAGGCAGAACTCTGAGATGCTGCTTGCTCCGGCACGGCTGATGACGAGGTCGGCTGCTTTGTAAGCTACTCCCATATCGCTGATGAAGTCGGTAACGATGAGATTGTCAGGCCTACCTTCATGTGCTAACTGATCCATAATGGCGGCATGATAGTATTTACCTGTTTGCCAGATAAACTGTACGTCGCTCTTGCGAATGAGGTCGAGATGCTGCATCACACTATCGTTGATGGTGCGTGCACCCAAGCTACCACCTACCAACAGAATAGTTTTACGGTTGGCATCCAAACCGAATGAACGTACGGCATCTTCGTGAGATGTCGTAGTGTCGAGTAGAGACTGGCGCACGGGATTGCCCGTCTTCACAATCTTGTCGGCTGGGAAGAAACGTTCCATGTGGTCATATGCTACACAAATTTTCTCGGCTTTCTTGGCGAGAAGTTTGTTGGTAACACCAGCATACGAGTTCTGTTCTTGAATAAGACAGGGAATGCCCATAGCAGCAGCCTTGTTGAGGGTAGGGCCACTGGCATATCCACCAACTCCTACAGCTACTTGCGGTTTGAAGTCGTTTATGATGTGCTTGGCCATGCGCTGGCTCTTCCATATTTTGTAGAGCACCTTGAAATTCTTTAATAGATGCTTACGGTCAAAACCGCAGATGGGAAGACCCTTGATGTCGTAGCCTGCAGCAGGCACACGTTGCATCTCCATGCGTCCTAATGCTCCTACAAATAGAATTTTTGCATCTGGACGTAATGTCTTTAAAGCGTTAGCTATGGACACGGCAGGAAAAATGTGTCCTCCCGTTCCGCCGCCGCTGATAATAACTCTAAGCTCTTTACTCATACCTTATATATATAGTATTTTGCAAAATTACAACTTTATTTCGTCATTGCCGAATTCTCGTTGCATTTTTTATCAACATTCTTGTCTTTCTTGATTTTAGCCGTACGGCTGACGCTGAGAATGACACCAATATAAGCGCAGTTGATGACCGTTGACGAACCACCTTTTGATACCAATGGTAACGGTTGGCCTGTGACAGGTCCCAGACCTACTGCCACAGCCATGTTGGCTATGGCTTGTACTACGAGCAATAAGGTGAGTCCCATGACGAGAAATGCAGGAAAATAGTTCTCACATCGGTTGGCAATGCGGATGCCACGATAAAGCAATACCGTATAGAGGAAAATGACGCCAATAGCTCCGAACAATCCCAATTCTTCGATAATGATGGCAAAGATGAAATCAGAATATGCCTGTGGTAGGTAGTCGCGCTCTACCGATTTTCCAGGTCCGATGCCGATGATATTGCTGGTGGCAATAGCTATGTTGGCGTGTGCTACCTGGGCATCCTTACCTTGTATATCGAAGTCTTTTGGGGCTACATCTGGTTTATTGAAACTCAGAATACGTCCTTTCCAAGTATCAGCACGGTGGAGAATCTTGTCGGCAAAATTTTTCTTTCTCGGGGCTTCTACTTTTTCGGTCTTGGCCTTACTCTCCATGGCAGGTTCTTCCTGATGTCCTACCACCATGACGAAAGTAAGAACAGCAACTCCCATACTGGCGCATAAAGCAAAGAGACGGAACAGTTGTCTCCATGGTACTCGCCCGATTATCATCATCAAAGCTACAACGAAAAAGAGCAACATGGCTGTTGAAAGGTTCTCAAGACCAATCAGAATACATATGCCAACGGTATAGAACATGATGTATTTGAAGGCTTTGAGATCGGCCCTGTCTTCTCGTTGCATGACTGCCAGTACTTGTGCAGTTGCAAGCACTACCGTTCCTTTTGCCAGTTCGGATGGCTGGAACGACAGTCCTATGATATTGAGACTTCGATTTGCTCCGTTGATGGTTTCTCCGCCAACTAATACAACAATCAGCAATAATGCGCTTAGGAATAATAGCGGTACTATCATCAGTTTGAAATAACGACAAGGTATAAGTGGCATGATGAGTGCAACAGCAAAGCCAGCGATGATGGTTCCTGCATGAAACACGATAGGGCCGATGTAGTTCTGACTTCTGTAGGTTTGTTGACTTGAAGCCGAGAAAACTTCGACAATACTGATCATGCAGAGGAAGAAGAACACCATCCAGATGACCTTGTCGCCTTTGAAGATATTGCTGATCTTAAAGTTCATTGCTTTTGTTGTTGATATAGCTTCTATGATGTGTTATAGATTTCTGACCAGCGTCTTGAACTGTTCGCCGCGGTCTTCCATATTTTTGAATAAGTCGAATGATGCACAACACGGACTCAGCAGAACTGTCATACCTGGTTCTGCCATTTCGTAGCAGGCTTCTACACAATCCTTCATGGAATGGGTATCGCGTACTGGTATTCCGAGATTGTCGAAATTGTCGTGCAACTTCTTATTGTCGGCTCCCAGATATACAATGCCGGCACATTTCTCTTTCACCAATGGGATGATAGGACTATAGTCGTTGCCCTTGTCTTTTCCGCCAATGATGAGGATGGTCTTGTTTTTCATTGATTCCAATGCGTACCAGCATGCATCCACATTGGTGGCTTTTGAATCGTTAATATACTGGACGCCACGTACCGAACAAACCTTTTCCAAGCGATGCTCTACGCCGGGGAAGTCGCTGAGCGACTGGCGGATAATGTCTTTCTTGATACCTGCTATGTTGGTAGCGATACCTGCAGCCAGCGAATTGTAGATATTGTGTTTGCCCGTCAGACTGAGAGACTCCTGCTCCATGTTGAATGGTTCGGGTTTCTCAATCTTGTATTCTCCTTCTTCGATGTAACCGATGCTTCCTTTTTCTTTCAGTTCGGAGAAAGGATACAGTATGGCTTTGATGTCATATTTGCTCAGTTCGTTATGGATGATGGGATCATCGTTCCAGAAGATGAAGGCATCTTGAGGTGTCTGATTCTGGATGATGCGCATCTTTGCATCTACATAATTCTGCATGCAGAAGTCATATCGGTCGAGATGGTCTGGAGTGATGTTCAGCAGAATGGCAATGTTGGCACGGAAGTCATACATGTTGTCCAACTGGAATGAACTCAGTTCGATAACGTAATAGGCATGTGGATCTTCTGCCACTTGAAGTGCCAGCGAATTGCCGATATTGCCTGCCAATCCTACATCATATCCAGCCTCTTTGAAGATATGGTAGATGAGGCTCGTTGTGGTGGTTTTACCATTTGAACCAGTAATACATATCATTTTCGAATCGGTGTATCGGCCAGCAAATTCTATCTCGCTGATGATATGAATGCCCTTCTCCTTCACTTTAACTATCATTGGTGCTGTGTCAGGGATGCCAGGACTTTTGAT
>SAMEA104315432__coassemble_53_pt1 | contig 119289 bp, 93 predicted proteins | sample SAMEA104315432__metabat2_low_PE_029 | metagenome-assembled genome bin SAMEA104315432 (sample SAMEA104315432) | gut metagenome | biome: Monkey gut; feature: monkey-associated habitat; material: faeces | place: China | collected 2013 | reverse complement strand
GGAGTTATCGACTATGTGCTCCAACAACTGGACTTTGCAGCACGCAATCGACACTATTATGGTATGGCTGTATGTCATCTGACATTAGGCAATATATATTGGATGAAACATCGCGCAGTAGAAGCGATCAACGAATACGAACAAGGAATCGACTGCTTCAAACGAAGTCCAAACACCTATCATCGCTCATTTGCATCTGCTTACAAAATGATTGCAGACAGCTATCTGATGATGGGAAAATTTGAAGAACTACTACAAACTGCCGACCGCACGCTAAAGACCATTCATCAAGAGCCAGTTGTCAACGGCATGAATGGCTACCGAGCATTCGCACTCTTCATGTTGAATCGCGATCAGGAATTTACAGATACCTACCGCATCTTCAAAAACAACAAAACCAACCACTATGAGATGCAACCCGACGTAGAACCATGTCTGGAAGCTATGCAACTCATCTGCCAAGGCAAAGACATTCAGGCAGAACAACTCATGGCACGCTATCCCGACAACTATTATATGAACTTTGTTGCCATTGCCTACTATGACCGTCGGCAACGATACAAAGAGATGAACGAGCGCATGCAAGCACTCAACATCGCCATGTACGGCACAGTATATACTTCACATCTGACAGCCTTACACTACTCACGTGCGCAGATTGACAACCAGTTGGCAAACATCGAGCGACAAGATGCCGAGCATCAACATAAACAGTTGAAACTCCAACAAGCCAGACTGCAACTACAGCAGATAGACCTTGAACTCAACAAGTCGAAAAGCCTTGAACAACTGGCACAAATAGATGCCGAAAACAACCGGTTGACCAACGGAAACCAACAATTGTTGAATTGCCAGTTGCAAGACTCTATTGCCAATCTGCAAAAACAACAATACATTGAACGCCAACAACAAGACGAGCACAGCATGAAATTGACAACAGCCATACTCATAGTCATCATACTCTGTCTGTTGGCCTATATTCTTTTGCGCCGCAACAAGAAACTCAGCATTGAACTGCGTAATACCAACAACGAGTTGCAAAACCATCTTGTGCAACTACAAAAAGCAAGTGCATTAGCCAAACTGTCTGACGAAAAAAAGACAAAGTTTATCCAAGACATGAGCCACGAAATACGCACACCACTTAATGCCATCGTGGGATTCACCCAAATCCTGACACAAGCCAAAGAAACGTTGACCAATACAGAAAAAGGCGACATTGTCAAAGAAGTTACAGAAAACTCCACACTACTGTCAGCTTTGGTCAATAACATACTCGACCTGACTAATATCGAAACAGGACGTTATGTTATGCAACACAACACCATCCATATCAACAATCTCTGCCGAAATGCCATCGATAGCAGGAAATTTATGAAGGCAGATGATGTGGAAGTGGTTTTCAATAGCAATATGACAGATGCCGACACCATCACAGGCGACGAGCATCGTCTCTTTCAGGTGCTCACCCACATGCTGAGTAACGCTATGAAGAATACCGAACATGGCATCATTACCTTGGATAGCATATATTCCGCAAAAGATAAAAACGTCTCATTTATCGTGACTGATACAGGCTGTGGTATTCCAGAAGATAAGCGTAACGAAGTATTCAAGCGTTTCAAAAAACTCGACCGGTTTAAGCAAGGTGTAGGACTCGGACTTGAAATATGCCGTACCATTGCCACAAGAATGAATGGCTCGTTTCTGCTCGACAATCAATACACAGGTGGCGCACGCTTTATCTTCACTATTCCGACAATACCATCTGCACCCGACAATACTGAGGCATAGTAGCTGATGGCTACGTGGTTTTGAAGGTACTTGCGCTCGGTAATAAAAGAAAAATCGAGTTTTTTCTTTGTATTACGCTCGCTTATTCGTACCTTTGTAGGCAGAATGAAGCAGGCTATGATATTTGCAGCGGGACTGGGAACCCGACTGAAGCCCTTAACCGACACGATGCCTAAGGCATTGGTGCCAGTAAATGGTGTGCCTTTACTCGATCTTATTATCCGCCGACTGATGGCTCAAGGCTACGAACGCTTTGTGGTCAACGTGCATCATTTTGCACAAATGATCATAGATCATGTGGCGCAACAGGACTATGCTCCGCTGGTTCGCATCAGCGATGAAAGCGACATGTTGCTCGATACAGGAGGCGGACTGAAAAAGGCTGCTACATGTTTCGACGATGAGCAATCGCCCATCCTTATTCATAACGTAGATATCCTTGACAATGTCTGTTACGACTGGTTTGCCCGGCAACACAACGACGAAGACGATGCAGTATTGCTGGTAAGTGAACGCAAAACCAAGCGTTACCTGCTCTTCGACAATGCCATGCGCCTGATGGGATGGAAGAATATAGAGACTGGAGAAATCAAAAGTCCCTACGAATATATCCGTCGCACAGGACTCTCACAGCATGGCGAACCGCTCAATATGTATGCCTTCTCTGGCATTCATTCTTTCTCTCCCCGACTGTTCCGATTGATGGAACGCTTCCCCGATAAATTCAGCATTATCGATTTCTATCTCAGCATATGCCACCGTGCACATATATACGGATGCGTCAAGTCTGACTTGAAAGTGCTCGACGTAGGCAAACTCAATGCGCTGGATGAAGCAGAGAAATTTCTAAACAATAATAAATAATACTGTATGCAACAGAAAATCATTATCCTCGACTTCGGAAGTCAGACGACACAGCTCATCGCTCGCCGTCTGCGCGAACTCGACACGTTCTGTGAGATTTTGCCATACAACAAGTTTCCACAGGATGACAAAGAAGTCATCGGAGTGATTCTTGCCGGCAGCCCCTACAGCGTGTACGATCCCGAAGCTTTCAAGGTCGATCTCACACAGTTCCTGGGACGCCTTCCGGTGCTCGGCATCTGCTATGGTGCACAGTTCATTTCCTACAACAACGGCGGAAATGTAGAGCCAGCAGGAAGTCGCGAGTATGGCCGACAGAATCTTACCACCATCAACAAGGAGTGTCCGCTCTTCCGCGGCTTCGACAACAACTCTCAGGTATGGATGAGTCATGGCGATACCATTACCGCCATCCCAACAGGTTCAGAGGTAGTTGCCTCTACCGAAACTGTAGAGAATGCAGCATATTACTGTCCCGATGCCACATTGATGGGATCATACGATGGGCATCAGCCTGTGATGGGTGTGCAGTTCCACCCCGAAGTATTCCATTCGGTTCAGGGCACCCAGTTGCTCAAAAACTTCGTAGTTGATATTTGCGGTGGCCGTCAGGACTGGAGTGCCGACAACTACATCGAGACAACTGTTAAGGAACTGAAAGAGCAGATTGGCAACGACCGTGTCATCCTCGGTCTCTCTGGCGGTGTTGATTCATCCGTTGCTGCCGTACTTCTCAATCGTGCCATTGGCAATCAGCTGACCTGTATCTTTGTCGATCATGGTATGCTCCGCAAAAATGAGTTCTCTCAGGTGATGGAAGACTACAAGGTGCTTGGCTTGAATGTGATTGGTGTAGATGCCAGCGAGAAGTTCTTTGCCGATTTGGCAGGAGTTACCGATCCCGAACAAAAGCGCAAAATCATCGGTCGCGACTTTGTTGAGGTGTTCAATGCCGAAGCGAAGAAGATTACCGATGCCAAATGGCTTGCACAAGGCACTATCTATCCTGACCGTATCGAATCGCTCAACATCACAGGTAAGGTCATCAAGAGCCACCATAACGTGGGGGGACTGCCCGAAGAGATGCACCTCTCACTCTGCGAACCGCTGAAATGGCTCTTCAAGGACGAAGTACGTCGTGTCGGACGCTCGTTGGGAATGCCCGAACATCTGATTACCCGACATCCTTTCCCTGGTCCCGGACTGGCTGTGCGCATACTGGGCGACATCACTCCCGAACGTGTACGCGTTTTGCAGGATGCCGACGATATCTTCATCCGAGGTCTGCGCGACTATAAGGTCAAACTCTCTGGTGATGAAGCACGCCGTGTGCTTGCAGCAGGAGTACCTGCCGAAATGACCGATGGCGAGATAGAAGTATCACTCTACGACCAAGTATGGCAGGCTGGTGCCGTTCTCCTTGCCACGGTTCGTTCCGTAGGAGTAATGGGCGATGAGCGTACCTATGAGCATCCTGTTGCTCTGCGTGCCGTGACATCTACCGATGCCATGACCGCCGACTGGGCACATCTGCCTTACGACTTCATGGCCAAAGTATCTACCGAGATTATCAATAAGGTGAAGGGCGTAAACCGCGTTTGCTACGATATCTCGTCAAAACCACCCGCAACAATCGAGTGGGAATGATGTAGTTTCCTTTTGTATTCGGATATAATTATTTTAAATCTAAAGTAAATCAAATAGTTAGACCATCATTTTGCTTAATCGACTGATTTTCAAAATGATGGTTTTTCTGTACAAAGTGCCTAAATACGACCCCTAATATTGACCCCTTGCGACCCCTGAGATTAGGTTGTTTCATTTTTATTTCGTATCTTTGCACCAAAATACTATAAATATGGCACATAAGAAAGGAAAAATCAATCTGAACTACAATTTGAAAGACAAGTCGGAGGAGCAGACTTTAGTGTATTTGATTGGCTATTTGGATAAAAGATTCAAGGTGTCTACTCAACAGTCGGTATGGGTAAAAACTTGGGATAATAAAACCCAACGTTGCATTGTCTCTACAGAATATTCTGACCGCATCAATCGAGCAAGTCGCAAGGTGAATAAGTTCTTGGATTCATTAGATGCTGCTATTTATGAACATTTTGAAAAATATCCTCCACGTTTCGACTTGCCAAATTGGGCGTTTAACAAGGCGGACAATTTCAAAACTATCATTCAGCGCATTATTGATGAACAAGTGAGTGGCGAACGTAAGGAAGAAGAAAAGAAGAGAATCACGCCCTTGCAGTTCTTTCAGTCTTATGTTGACAATATGCACAAGAGGGTTGACCCACGTACAAGAAAATTTATTGCTGACCGTACCATCGGACACCATAAGACGGTGCTAAAACGTTATCAGACATTTTTTGCAGAGAAGAATATAAAGGATGATTTTTCTGTGTTTGACAGACAGTTCCAAGAGGTTTTCATAAATTGGGCATATACGAGCAAAAACTATAGCAGTAACACAATACCAGCGTCTTTCTCCGTTCTGAAAGTTTGGCTGAATGATGCGGCACGTCAAGGCTTGATAAAAGATGATACCTACAAGTCATATATCAGTAAGTCAGACGATGTGGATAACATCTACTTGACTGAGGATGAAATATCACGGCTGTACGCCTTGGATATTCCCATGCTGAAAAGTAAGGGTATCATTGACGCAAAGAGTACGATAGAGGAAACGAGAGACCTCTTTATAATAGGTTGTTGGACTGGACTCAGACAGAGCGACCTCAACCACTTAGAGAAGGCTCTGTTTGACGTTGAGGCTACAGAGCCAACCATTACCGTTGTCACAGAAAAGACCTCTGAGAAGGTGAAGATTCCCATGCACCGCTACATTAAGGAACTGTACGCCAAGTATGAAGGTAAGTTCCCAAAGATGCGTGACAAGTCACGTTTCAATGAGCATCTGAAGGAGTTAGGCCGCCTTGCCGAGATTAACGATGAAGTAATCATCAAGGAGAATCGAGGCGGCAAGGTGACAAGCATCAAGTATAAGAAGTATCAGTTAATCAAGAGTCATACGGCACGTAGAAGTTTCGCCACCAATCTCTATCTCAAAGGTGCACCCACCATTAGTATAATGAAGTTGACTGGCCACACAACCGAGGCAAACTTCATGAAGTATATCAAGGTGACGAGAGAAGAAAACGCTCAACTGATGCAACAGTTCTTCAAGTAGTTCCAACTCCACTTGTTGAGGTGTAAAACACGAACAAGTCCAAGTTTCTTCGGAAATTTGGGCTTGATTTGTTAATTTGTGTTGTAAACATTTGGAACTTAAATATTTTTTCTATACTCTTGCACATGTAAACGAGTGGTTTACAATCTATTAACTTATTAATTAACTTTCAAATTTTAGAAAAATGTCAAAAAGATTATCTAAGGATGACAAGCTCGTAATGATGAAAAACATGTATAAGAGCTTTAGTGTTGAACAAGTTGAACATCTTGACCGTATCGAGAATGTGGATGCACGTTACAAGTGCGCCCAACGCTACATGAGAGAAATCAATGAGGGCGAGAAGGGCGAACGAAAGAAGGCGTTAGAGTATTACCAACGGTATTCTGATATTCTCGAAGGGTTGGACTGCATCGACAACAAACTGTGGACTGATGAGAAGAAAATCAAGGCTTTCAGTAACTTGTTAGATACCTACTGTGACAAGTGCGTTAAACTTGTTGAGGATAACAACCGTAGGCATCTTGAACGCCTCAAACTCCAACGTCAACAGAAGCAGAAGGAGTACGAGGCAGAGCAAGCGAAGTACGACAAGGAGATAGCCGAACTCGAAAACAAACTGAGGTAGCCGTTATCGGCCACCTCAGTTATTCAATATAAATGATGCTACTCTCAGGACCAACACCATTTGGCTCACAATGAACGTGTTAGTGGGCACGTTCTTCCCTTGAGATTAATAAACAGTGTTGTGAAAGTCACCAACTTTGTTTTCCTCTTTAAGTATGCCAATAAAATCTTTAAAAGCCTCCTTTCCCTTTAGTATTTGGTAGACAGATTTACATTTCTCACAAAATTCACTATCAGTCATTTCTTTACCTTTTACCTCTTCAAGACGTTCTATGACATCAAGGATGAGATTTCTCTCCTTTTTATCAATGCCAAAGTCTTCACGAAGTAGTTCTCTGAAACTACCTTTAATTTCTTTTCTATCCATCTATGTCATATTATCACATATTGTTCATTCGTTCCTTGGCTTTATGACCTTCTTCGAAACCTCTATCATACTCTTCTTTGTATTTTCTGAAAATTTCAAATTCTTCATCAGTGGAAGGAGTAAACCAATATGCAGTGAAATGCCCATTACATTCGTGGTAGTAAGTGAACTGCATACCTTGTTTTTTACCAAACTCATAAGCATCCTTCATCATTTCATCATACTTTGCTTGTTTTTCTTTCTGTTCACGTTCTTTACGCTCAGATTCTTCCTTCTTTTCACGTGCTTTGCGCTCGGCCTCTGTCTCTTGTTTCTGTTCTGTTTGTGGTTCAGAACTTGAACTACTGCTGTTTGAACTTTCCTCTTCGTCAGATGCAGCAAAACCGATGGCAAAGAGTGCTACTGTTGCGACTGTCAAAAAATGCTTTTTCATAATCTTTTGCTTTTTGTTAAACTTATGTGAATTAAAAATGTATATATACGATTCAATCCCACTCATAATCAGCCATGATAAAACCTCCAATGTCTTGACCATTGAGGTAAAGATGATAGTCTCTAAAGTTAAATTCAACAGGAGATTCAAACATAGCCAAAGATTCTGTCTTGGGCATAAACGTGGCTACGATAAATCTCTTGCCATCATACTCAGACCTTCTTTCACTCAGCTCAAATTGACTATCTCCATCATAACGCCATTTACCGCTGCGTGGAAGTGCGCCATATTGCTTTACAATGTTGCCAACAAATTCATATTTAAGCCATGCGTCACCTCTTGTAGTGTGCGTCCATACTGTGTTATTAATAGCATGACGTAGTTCTTCAATATTCTTTATTTGACTTACAGATTTATGACTGACAACATCTTCTTCCACTTCTACACTTTCTTTTGGTGTGTCAGACGAATTGTTGACACTTTCAGTCATTTCCGTAGCTGATTTTGATGGAGAGTTGTTTCGCTTCTCATCTGAGGCTGCAAAACCAATGGAAAATAGTGCAATAATGCAACTTGTGATTAAATACTTCTTCATAAGGTCGTTTGTTTTGAAACATTGAGAATGCTTGTCTTTGCAAATAAGTAAGTCGTATAAATGATAGGAGGAAGTGTATAACATGTTAAGTCGTACACGTCAAAAGTTCCTTTAACAAGTCCAAAATATTGTAATATCTCACTGCTGATGGTTACAAAAGGAACAAGTGATATTACGATGTTTTTGACAATGCCATTGTCATAATGCCAAATGGCATCAATGATAAGGATATAGGCGGCACAGTACAAACCATCAGGGAGACTGAATTTCACGAAGTCCGATATATTCCATTCTTGAACACTGTTGCGTAGCGAGTCAATCATGCTGGATAACCCCAATGCAGAACACCATTGATAGATGTTGAGAGCCTTACTTCTGAATAACAAGTAGATTGCACTACCACATGCAAGGAAAAGAACTCCCAAGACAACCTCAGAAGCAACCCACTTGTTTGTACGATGTTGGCATGACTGAGCCATCCCCCCAAACTTCTGCACCTTTGGCTCAGTGAGTGCGGTTAATATATGATACCAATGACATATATAAAAAGTGGAGCCTCCATCTGCCTTATCCTCAGCGTAGGGCTTGGACTCCCTTGTAATACAGATAAGGAGAATGAACAAGCCCCACTTGGATGTATATCGTTTCATACGAAATACAAACCAAGAGAGCGTTCTTCCCTTTATTCTGATATTACATCGACTCGAAAGCCAACTTTGTGAAGTGTCCAAGTTCACGCTGTCAGAATAAGCGAAAATGCGCTTTCTCAATATGTCACAGCCCTTTTCAGAACTGCGCTACAAAGTTACGCATTATTTTGGGAAAAACGCTCAAAGCGGTGACAAAATTACATATTTTTGGCGAAAACCAGCCGTTTTGTCATAGTTCAAACTCTGTTTTCAGTCTTTGTACGGTCGCAACACTGACGTTACAGAGTTTTGCGGTCACACGGATGGAGTAGTCTTTGCGTAGGTAGGTGAGCACTTCTTTGTACTGCTTTTCCTTCTGCTCACGTGTCTTTACGCTGCCTTTCTTACGTCCTAACTGACCTCCATTCTCCATATATTGCTTGCGTCCGCTGTTGAGGCGAAAACTGATACTGTCACGCTCCAACTGGGCACATGTTGAGAGAGTGGCTATCATAATCGGTGCAAAGAGTGTCGGCTCACCCTTCTCATCGAGTAAGGTCAACTGTTCCTTCTGCATGAACAAGTTAATCTTGTTATCGACCAACTCTTTCACCGTTGCAAGCACCTCGAAAGCGTTACGCCCCACACGGCTCAACTCACTGACGAGCAAAGTGTCAACATGTTCACGTTTGCAGTAGTCGATAGCCTCAACAAGTGTAGGCTTCTGTTTGCTTGCACCGCTGACATGTTCCTCGTACACTTTCACAACTTCCATCTGTGCATACTTGGCATACGCTTTGAGGTCTGCCACTTGTCTTGTTGTGTCTTGGCGGTTGACTTGGTAGCCGCTTGAACTTGTGCGAGAGTAGATAACTGCTGTTTTCATATAAGTCTTTGATAAATCTGTGAACACGTTTCGTATTACTTTTTGAACTTGTTGAGAGATATATTTGAGTTTTTTGAGTACACCCCATTTTTTGAGTACATTGGAGGTGGAGGGTGTTACCCCTCCTTGACCTCAAAACACCTTTACGATGCTCTCCCATCTGAGTGACCGCCACCCACCTTTTTCGATGTCGAAGTAGGCTGTTGTCTTATACACCTCTCTTGATACACCGTTGCCGTTGATGTGCTTGGCTGACAATGAAGGGTTGGTAGTTCCCCAAGCCTCACGAACTTCTCCGTTCTTCTTGATGAAGATGAAGTGAGCCACACCGTTGGCGAGTTTTTCTTTCAACTGTGCAATCATCATGGCCTTGATGATGCCGATTTCCTCACTGTTGGTACGCTGGGCGATAACGGTTGCCCTTACTACTGTGCTGCTGCTGATTGCTAATGCTTGTATCATTGTCGTATGAATTTTGAAGTTTGACATGTTGTTTACTAATCACGGTACAAAGGTACGACATTTATTCAATATATGCAACTTTTTAGCGTTAAACCCAGTTAAAAAGGTTGCATTTATTTGGTATTTGCAATATTTTGACTACCTTTGCACAAAATTCGAGTAAGATGGAGAAAGAAAGAACGGTCATTCACTTGGAGATAAACGGTGAACACCACTACTACGGCTCAGTTGCCAACATGTACGAGTTCTACACGAGCGAGGAACTGGGCATTACTTATGCGAGCCTACGTAACTACGGCTTAACGAGTGAACACCCCTACCAAAACAAGAAGTGTATCATCCGCAAGGGTGTACTTTTGTCTAAGAGTGGTGGCAGAGGCATCCGCAAATCTGAACAAGTTGAGTGAAGATAGAGACGGAAAACCGTTGTTTTTTGCACTGGTTAAGTGCTGAAAAGCCCATAAATAAAGGACTTGTGCAACATTGAGGCTGCACAAGTGGCTTTACTTACCGTGTTTGTTTTAGAAGTGGTACTCACTTTCACGTATTTGACAGATGTTGCTCTGTAGGTACTCTTTTTCTTCTTCGGTGAGTGTATCTTGCTTTTGTCTGTACCAACTTGTGAAAGCCAATATCATCTTGATACGTGTTACGCTGCGTTTGGACTGTTCCTTAAACCGCCCCACCATGTCGATGTACTGTTGTCTTACTCCTTCCATATCATTTTGTCTATTTGCTCTCTGATTAGTGAACTGATGTACTCCCTCATGGGCTGACTACCGAGAAATTCATCCATCGTTATATGGGCTTGGCTGTCCTTCCACTGCTGGTACTGCTGATGTCTTTTCTTTGCCGCCTCGCTCTGCTTTCTACGAGCCTCATCACTGTGCTTTCTTCCCCACATTGGGTTGTTTGCTCCTTGCCTTGAAGGTCGCTGTTTGATACTTTTGTTATCTTCCATATATTTATATGAAGTAGAAATGAGTTTACTTCTATTCAATAAATATCATAATAATGGTGAAAAGATTTGCTTTTTACAACTTTTTTTGATATATTTGCTCAAAGGGATAACATTATGAAGAAGAATACACCGAAAATCACCATTGCTTATTTGAAGGACATACCGCTTGAAACCATTTGTGAGCGACATATCTTGTCCTTCAGTGACGGTAAGAGGAAACCGTCTAAGACAATTCTCATGCACAAGTATCAATACTTGCTGCACGTTATCATCACACGTTGCAAGCAGAGTGACGAGGGGCATTGTCACCTCAACGCTCAGTTTTACCGTGACCACATCTTTCACGACCATTGGAACGATATGCTGCTGAACTTGTCATATCTGGGCATCATCAACATTGGCACTTATTCAGTCGGTAAACATTCCACGACCATCACACTGATGAAATGGAACGTTGGCTATATGACCAGTCGCAATGTGAAGTTTATCAAATGGGCGAGGGTTGAGGCTGATAGGAGAAAGATGTTTGAACAAGTAGAGGTCACACCGTTCACACGTAAATACATGGAGTCATTGACTTGTTTACGACTGACGAGGAAAGACGATGCACTTGTTTACATTGACGAGACCATTGCCGACAAACAAACTCACAGTTATCAATACCATCGAAGTTGTATTGATGATTTCAAAGAGAGTGATATAAGGATATACAAGATAGACGAGCAAGGCCGCATCTACCATCATCTAACCTCGTTGCCTCGCTCACTGCGTGAGTTCTTCAATATCAAATATGAACTTGACATATCCAATTCTCATCCTTTATTATTAAATCATTATCTTGTTAAATATTATTCTATTCCTTCTAATATAATCAGAGAGGCTAAAGCCCAATATCATTATGATGTGGAAGTTGTCAGCAACATACTGAAACATAACGAGATAGATGTGCCGTTAGACGTGCTGGAGTACATCATTAAGACCCAACGAGGAACGTTCTACGATGATTTCGTGTCCGAGTTTGGTGACATGGAACGTAGCGAGGTAAAGAAGCGAGTGTTCGCCCAAGTGTTCTACAGTCACATCACCGATAGTTACGTTAGTAAGTTCTGCAAGTCGTTCATACGAAAGTACCCCAATGTATGGAAGGTGATACGAGCCATGAAGGTGAGCACAGACGATAAGCTGCCCCATACGATGATGAAAGCCGAAAGTCTGCTGTTCCGTCTGATACTCAAAGAGTGTTGGAGTCGAGGCTACAGAGTGGTTAATCTCCATGATGCGCTTGTAGTCTTTGATGTTGAGGCTAACGAGTGTGTGACTGTTGCCGAGTTGACCACCATCATTGAACAAGTGTACCACCGTTTCGGACTGTTCCCTTCGGTGAAGGTAGAGTTAGGAGCGTGACAAATGGAGGGGTGGCCTCAGCATTTTCCCAAATAGGTCCTCAGGAATTTTCGCCACTGAGACTGTTGATGTGGTGAGTTGCAATTCACAGAGAGCGACATGAGGTTACTCACCTTATTATAATATATGTAGGGGTGGCCGTCTGTTAAATGATGTTGTTTTGCAAGTCGATTTCTTTTTAATTCAAAATAAAATGCCTACTTTTGCATAAGTGATTGATAATGAGCATGAACGAAACGAGAGAATACGACCCCCAAAAACGACCACTGAGAGCGGCAAAACCTCTGGGAATGCCGATATACAATACATTTTGCTTAATCGAGTGGGAATAACCCTAATAACACGACATCAATATGGCAACAGTTGACGACAAGAAGATAATCTTTTCGATGGTGGGAGTGTCGAAAATCATCCCACAAAACCAAAAACAAATACTGAAGGACATCTACTTATCGTTCTTCTACGGCGCAAAGATTGGCATCATCGGTCTGAATGGTGCTGGTAAATCTACGCTGATGAAAATCATTGCCGGACTCGAACAGCCTTCACGTGGTGAAGTGGTATGGAGTCCTGGTTATTCGGTAGGCTATCTGCCACAGGATCCTCCCCTTGACGAACAGAAGACGGTGAAGGAGAATGTGATGGAAGGTGTACAGCACATCTATGATGCGCTCGCCGAATATGAGGATATCAACAATAAGTTCGGACTTGAGGAGTACTATGGCGACCCCGACAAGATGGACCAGCTGATGCAACGACAAGCCGAGGTGCAGGACATCATCGACTCTACAGATGCTTGGAACATCGACTCCAAACTGGAACGCGCTATGGATGCTTTACATTGTCCGCCGGGCGATTGGGCTGTTACCAACCTCTCTGGTGGTGAGCGTCGCCGTGTGGCGCTCTGCCGTTTGCTACTCCAAAAACCCGATGTGTTGTTGCTCGACGAGCCTACCAACCATCTTGACGCCGAGAGCATCGATTGGCTTGAACAGCATTTGCAGCAATATGAAGGTACTGTGATTGCAGTAACCCACGACCGCTATTTCCTTGACGATGTGAGCGAATGGATTCTTGAACTTGACCGTGGCGAAGGTATTCCCTGGAAGGGTAACTATTCTTCATGGCTTGACCAGAAGACTAAGCGCATGGAGCAGGAAGAAAAGACTGCTTCCAAGCGTCGCAAGACTCTGGAACGCGAATTGGAATGGGTGCGTATGGCTCCGAAGGCACGTCAGGCTAAGGGTAAGGCACGTCTGAACTCTTATGAGCAGATGCTGAACCAGGAGCAGAAAGAGCGTGAAGACAAGTTGGAGATATTCATCCCCAATGGTCCCCGTTTGGGCAATAAGGTAATAGAGGCTGTACATGTGAAGAAGGCTTTCGGTGAGAAAGTGCTCTTCAACGACCTCAATTTCATGTTGCCTCCCAACGGCATTGTGGGTGTCATCGGTCCTAACGGCGCCGGCAAGACCACCTTGTTCCGTTTGATTATGGGGCTCGACCAAGCAGATGGCGGCACCTTTGAAGTGGGCGATACCGTGAAGTTGGCTTACGTTGACCAGCAACACAAGGACATCGATCCGAAAAAGACCGTCTATGAGGTTATCTCGCAAGGCAACGAAACGTTGCGTCTGGGCGGTCGCGATGTGAATGCTCGAGCTTATATTTCCCGTTTCAACTTCTCTGGTACTGACCAGAGCAAGCTGTGTAGTGTGTTGTCTGGTGGTGAGCGCAACCGTCTGCAATTGGCTTTGGCATTGAAACAAGAGGGTAACGTGCTGTTGCTCGACGAGCCTACCAACGATATCGACGTGAACACACTTCGTGCTTTGGAGGAAGGTTTGGAGACATTTGCCGGTTGTGCCGTTGTTATCAGCCACGACCGTTGGTTCCTGGACCGTATCTGTACACACATTTTGGCCTTTGAGGGCAATGGCGAAGTATTCTTCTTTGAGGGCAGCTATTCGGAATACGAAATCAACAAAGCCCGCCGCTTGGGTGACACCGAAATCAAGAAAGGCCGTTACCGCAAGTTGATGGAAGAGTAAACAGCCAGTTGACAACAACATTCTGACAAGTCCACAGACGTTATTCTGTAACGTAACAATATCCAGCCCGACCGTTGTTCTGCCTATAGATGCAGTATCAACGGTCGGGCTGAATCTTTATAATCAAACGATTTATACCTGACGTTTATGGTGACTACTATGACTTCTTCGCAAAAAGTGAAGCACCTATGCTTATTCCCAATACTCCCAGTATGAACACAAGAGATGCCACGGCATCTATCTCCACATACTCATGGATAAGCATTTTTACACCAATAAACACCAAGAGCACACATACTCCCAATTTCAGGTATCTGAATTTATCAGATATGGCTGCCAGTAGGAAAAACATGGCACGCAATCCAAGTATAGCAAAAATATTAGAGAAGAACACTACGTAGGGATCAAGCGATACAGAGAATATAGCAGGAATGCTGTCGAAAGCAAATATCAAGTCGCTAAACTCAATAACGAGTACCGTGACAAACAGCGGAGTGAGCAAGAGTCGTCCTGCTCGTCGCACAAAGAACTTATCTCCTTCAAACTGAGTATGTATGCGTCCGGTCTTTGACAGCAGACGTACGAGCGGATGCTTTTCCACGTTCATTTCCGCCTTGTCGTTCCGATTGAGATACATCTTCACACCACTATACACAAGCACTACGCCAAAGACGAGCAATACCCAGTCGAAGCGACTGATAATGGCAGAACCGAGGAAGATAAACACAAAGCGCAAGACTATGGCACCGAGTATTCCCCAGTTTAATACATGCTGATACTCATTTTTCCCAACTCCAAACGATGTGAATATCATCATCATGACAAACAGGTTGTCAACAGATAGCGTCTTTTCTATCAGATAACCAGAAATGTATGATACCGTCATGTAATGTCGGTATTGCTGCAAACTCATTTCAAAATCGTCGGGATGGAGTTTTAGGTGTGATGCATACTTCGAAGCAACTGTCTGTAGGTCATTAAAATTCTCTATGCCATGCACCATGTCGCCATGAAACCACAAAAACACAGCGAACAAAAGTGCCAAACCAATCCACACAAAAGTCCATACTGTTGCCTCGCGAATAGACACTACGTGAGCTTTTCTGTCGATTACAAACATATCAAGCAGGAGAATAGCGGCTATGAATGCCACGAATCCTACTAAGAAAATAGTTTCTGTCATTACCATTTGTTTCTCATTTTATCATTTAGAAAGCGCAAAGTTACTCATCGCATATTACAAACCTGTTACATCAGAGCTTATCATGCTCAATATTTAGAGTTTTTTAAGTACCAATGGTATTCGCGAACGTTAGGTTGTCGAACACCACTTTGCCATCACCCTACCTTAAATGCATGTTTTCTTGAAATATTGTGCTGCGCTGCGTAGCATATTGTGAATAGTGTATAGTTGTGCAATATTCCCAAAACTAAAAATTGATGGTCATAGAGGTCTATCCGGTTAGCGCATCAGCATATAGTTGTTTGAGTTTTCTGGAAATTTCGACCACACGACCACAGATGTTTGCATCATGCTGTCAATCAAATCCTTACATGTGTGGCTGATTTCTGTGATTCGGGTCTTACGACCACACTTCGACCACGCTTATTGTCATCTGTCATCAACGTAAAACGGCAATGTGAATACGCTATATCGATGCCTAAATGGGGGTGTGGTGATTATCACAACTTTTTCAAACCTTGATAATATTTTTATCTAACGTTGGATAATACTCTTATCAAACGTTGGATAACACTCTTGTCAAACGTTGGATAATACTCTTGTCAAACGTTGGAAAATACTCTTGTCAAACGTTGGATAATTCTCTTTTCAAACGTTGAAATTACTCTTTTCAAACGTTGAAATCACTTTTTTCAAACGTTAGACAACACCTTTGCAATACGTTATAAAAAACATATCGTTCAGTATTATTTCTGAGCGATATGTTCTATTTTTGATACTCATATATGAGTATCGCGGATGAGCTTACAATTTAGTGGTCGATTGGTGGTCGATTGGTGGTCGATGCCTTTATAATCGACCACCGCTTAATGTCTTGATGGATAGCGAGATACACATGTCTGTGGTCGAGTGGTCGAAAATTTCTGAAAACTTAAATTACTGTATGCGACTCTCGCGTGTTATCCATGTGATGTAATCAACAATGGTAGTCTCGCGCCTATCGATCATTCGTTTTCAATTATCTATAGCGACTTATTGCATGCGGTTGAAACCTTCCCAACGCACATTCCATTTGCCATTTTTAGGAAAACCTGGGTTGAGCGGCTGTTGGCATCCGTCCCATCCGCAACACATCATGGCAATGGCTGTGAGCAAAGATCCGTTGCCTGGCAGATAAAGTCGCAGACGATCTGGAGTCTGGAAGTTGTGACCATTGGGCAGATAAGTATTCTTCTGTGTATCAATCAGCAATGCCTGAAGTGCGGTTTCGGGTTCTCCCAATCGGGCAGCAGTCATGGCTATCATGCCGTAATCCCATCCCCAGGTGGTCTCCCAATGCCAGTTGTGCATCACGGCGTCAAGTGTGTGTCTCATCTTGATGCTGTCGATACCCTGAGTGGGGATGAGGCCGAAAGCACCCAGCACAGCAGGGTGGTCGCTGTAGCAATGTTCATCAAAACGCGGTTCTTCCTTTGATGGAAGTCCTGCCTGATAGATGCCGTTCTTCTCAGGCAATGGCGCAAGTCGCTTGATGATGTTGTCCCAGTCAGCATGACGGCTTTTGCCCATGCGCTCACGCCACTTTTGTGCTACTGTGAGTCCATAGCGCCAGTAACTGAGTTCGAAGGGATGGTTGTAGGAAAAGTCCTTGCGCATACATTCCTGCATGGCAGTGGCGCCGGTGAGTGGAATGTACTGTCCGCCGCGATCGCAGGATTTGGCAAAGTCTGCCATAAATTCAGCAGTCTGTTCCACATGTTCAGCATAGGTCTTAAGCGTATGGCCTGATGGGTTGGCGCGATACATTTCTTCAGCGAGATAGATGTAATGGGGTTGTTGCCAGAGCAGAAACGAACCAACGTTTGACGGTGCTTCGCCTGCCCATGGGTCGGTCATCTTCATCCAGCGCAGTCCTTTGAATCCTTGACGCTTAGCTATATTGCGTGCAACGGGAGCTGCCACATCGTCGTACCAGCGTAACATGCGAGCCACAACGTCGGGTTGATTCCATAGACAGAAATCTACTGCGTGCCACCAAGTCATCTCCAGATGCAGACGACCAAACCAACTGTTGTAGGTCAAGCCAGTTTCCTGTGGGGGCATGTTGCCTGCGCAGTTGATATAGGTGAGATATTGTGATAGGACCACGCGACGCTCCAGTTCCTTGGCTCTTGGGTCGGTGCATTGTCCGAAATCGGCAAATGCACCTGCTGACCAATGGCGGTGCCAGAATTTCTGGTTGCGCTTCATGTGGTCGGCAAAGGTTTCAGAGGTGGGACGGTCGATGGGGTTAAGGCTGTATTCTGCCGAAAACTCCAACACATCGTCGGTGGTTGACAGGGCATACTGATGGTTGCCCATGGGCTGCAGGTCGGCTATGCCGTTCCATCTCACATATATATAATAGGTGGTGGAGTCGAGTTGATGTTGAATCAGAGCAGATTGTGCATCCTGTTTGACGATTGATGAGGTGTGACGGTCTGTTTTACTCCAGTCGGCTGCATGGTCGGCATGCTTTCCTGTGGGATAGGGGAGTCGTATGGCAACCTTTGCTTGCTGGTTTTTGAGTAGTGGACTCTTGATGCGTGCTACCAACTGGTCGCGGTCTGGACGGCAGAACGTGATGACATCAACCGGTTTTCCGTCTGCCAGGAAATGAGAATCAATCTGAGCATCCCAGAGGTGAAGCTCCTGATGAATATCGGTGAGCTGGTTGAGGACGATGGGATTTGACTGGTTGTCGGTGAGTTGAAGACCGATGGCGCCGAGGTTGAGCCGATGTGGGTTGACGCGGAAATATTCGGTTGCCTGCTTGTTGCGTCCGTTCTGTTTGTATTCTACAGCATACACTTCCTGATGACCATGTCCTAAGTCGTAGGATTTTTCAGTATCAGCAGGTGTCAGTTTCTCGGTGTTGGGGAATGAGTGCCAACCCCAATCGGACATGGTGGTGAGGGGGATGCCTTGCTCATAATCGGTGGTGTAACTTTGCAGTCCGGTCACATCGACGGTGGCGGCAAAATGGCCGTTGCCTACTGTGAGCGATGCGAGATTGTCGGCTTTGGTGATGATGGGGTTGTTACGAAAAAGAACAGCCTCGCGATTAATCGAGGCTGTTGTATTTTCGGTATTGAAACCAAGCATTTCCATTTCAAGTGATGCCCATATAAATGGTCCTACACCCTTGGCGTCGTTGTCTCTGACTGGTTCGCTGAGGTAATATTGGAACGAACCATCGCGCCGTTTGTTCTCTTTGACCTTTGGCGCAGCCTTCAATACTTTGGCGCTGATGCCCGGACCGAGGCCTGCTACCGCACAGCATTGTGTCAGCGAAATGGTCTTGTCGGCATTGACGCGGATGAAGTTGTTGATGATGCCCTTATAGGCTTTGATACCAGCATCACGGTATTTTTCTCCGAGATACCCCTTGCGGTAGGCTTTCAACAGTGCATAAGCAAACATCGACGAACAAGTAGATTCGAGATAGTTGCCTTCACGTTCGGGTGAATCCATCACTTGATACCACACACCAGTCTTTTTGTCTTGCCACTTAATAACAGCATCGAGGTCTTTGCGCAACAGCTCGATGACTTCGCCACGGCGACTGTAGTTCTCAGGTAGGGCATCAAGCAGTTCGATCAGTGCCATGGTGTACCATCCTTGCGCACGTCCCCAGCAATGCTGTGAGAGTCCGGTTTCCTTGTCCGCCCAGAACATCTCGTGTGTTTCGTCCCAAGCATGACGGTTGAGTCCGGTCTTGGGGTCGAATGTGCGCTGGTAGGTTACGCTGATTTGGTTGACCGCATCGTCGTAAATCTTCTGTGCATCTTTCTGCTTCAGCAGGTCGCGAGCGGTAAGTGTGTAGAATGGCAATCCCATGAAGATACCGTCGAGCCATACCTGATAGCTGTAGATGGCCTTGTGCCAATATACTTTGTCGGCAATGGTGCGTGGTTGTTTTTTCAACTGCTTCATCATGAGTTGCATGGCGAGCAGATTCTTTTTCTCTGGTTGGAGTTGGTACATACGTGTTACGAAATGGCCGGTACGTATGTTGTCGAGGTTATAGTCTTCCATACGAAAACCGCGAATTGCCCCGTTTGGGGCAATCATCGTGTCGGTATATTCGCGGCAGTAGGCGAGAATGTCATCGCCGCCGTATTTCAGATATGTATCAAGCATGGCTTCCAGTTCGATACCCATTACATAACTCCATTTGGGTTTGCTGGAGAAATCGAGCAGGTAGGATTTTGGTACACGCTTCATTTCAGAATAAGTGAGCCATTGGCTGTAGTTCTTGAAAGGTTTCTCCTGAAGCGCAAGCGAACCGTTGATGAAGAGATTGTCGAAGCGCACGTCGCGTGTCATGCCTTTGATACTGTTTCCATCGCGTACACCGTTGAAACGACAGTTCTTTACATTGATGTCATATACATAGCAGGCAGTATCGAGTGCGATAATCTGCACACCGTATTGTGATTTCTCACAAGTGATGTTTTCGATATTGATATTGCGTACGGTGGGGATGTATCCACGACAGCAAATCTCGTTGTGCTCGTAGTCGAGGTTGATTTTCAGTACGCTTTCCTTGCAGACACCCACTTTGATGTTGCGGGCATTGATGTTTTCGATGATACCGCCACGGCAAGTATTGGTTTTGATGCGTACCACACGCTCCAGTTCGGGCGAGTCCATCACGTTGTTCTCGGCATAGACGTTGCGGCATCCGCCCGATATTTCAGAACCGATAACCACACCACCGTGACCGTTTTTCATCTCACAGTTGCGGATGATAATGTTCTCGCTGGGGCGATCCCAAAGGCGTCCGTCACGGTTGCGACCACTCTTAATGGCAATACAGTCGTCGCCAGTATTGAAATAACAGTTTTCTATCAGCACGCCATCGCACGACTCAGGGTCGCATCCATCGCCGTTAGGACCGTCGTTGATAATCTTCATACCACGTACGGTGATGTTTTTCGACAGCAGGGGATGAATCACCCAGAATGGAGAACGCAGCAGGGTGAGGTCTTCCAAGAGGATATTCTCACACTGGTTGAAGTTGATAAGCTGTGGGCGCAGACCGTCATTCTTGGTGAAAATGCGCTCGTTCATATCTACACCGTCTTCTGCTTGCTTCAGCAATCGGGCACGGGTGCCACTGCGCTGGTTGGGCAGTTTGTCGGGTGCACCTCCGAAGTAGGGTACGCCCGTCCATTGCCACCATGTTTCTTTCGAGCCGCCACCATCGATAGTACCTTCACCAGTCACAGCAATGTTCTGCTGCTTGTAGGCATAGATGCATGGACTGACGTTGTGGCAATCGAGACCTTCCCAACGTGTAGGCACCACGGGGTAGAGGTCTGGTTCAAACACAAACTGCAACTTGGCGTCTTTCTCCACTACGAGATTGACGTTTGACAACAGGGTGATGGCACCTGTGAGATAGGTACCTGCCGGTACGATGACGCGACCACCGCCTTTCTTAGAACAAGTCAGAATGGCCTTGTTGATGGCTTTCTGGTTCTTGGCAGCTGTGTTTCCTGTCTTTGCACCATATTTGGTGATGACAAAATCACGTTCTGGGAATGTCGGAGCCTTAATGCTCTGTTCGATGCGCTTATACTCATTGTCGTCCCAGGCTTTGGCCTGTGCGGCGATGGGTACAATGATGGCTACGAACAATAATTGTAGTAGTCTTTTCATTATTTTGAGTGTTTTAGTAGATTTTTCGGTGCAAAGATAAGCATTTTATTTGGAAATAAGTCAAATATGTATTACTTTTGTGTGATATAAATGTGAAGATTATGACGAAGATAGCAGATTTCCTAAACAAGAACGACCGCTTTGCTGCAGACGCAGGGTGTCGTATCGTGGAAATGGAAGAGGGAAGGGCTGTTGCAGAAATGACGGTTACACCCCATCATCTCAATGGCGGCGGAGTCTGTCAGGGCGGTGCACTGTTTACACTTGCCGACTTGGCATTGGCTGCCGTGATGAACAGTAGGGGGCAATTGACCTTCGGTATTGAGAACAATATCATGTTTATGGCATCGGCGCGTGTAGGCGATAGACTGCGTGCCGAAGCCCGAGAGGTGGCAGACCATCCGAAGATTCCAACCGTAGAAGCCCGTATTACGAATCAGAATGGACAACTCTTGTGTGTGGTGACAGGTGTGGCTTATCGTAAGAAAGAGGCACTGGTAATGGAATAATCCCTATTCCATAACTACTCCTTTGCCTTCACTATCTCATATTCCATAACTTTTTTCAATCCCAACACGTTCATATAGTAATCTCGCGTACCTATTATATATACTTGATAGTTCCACAGTTCGGGGTTGTCCTTGAGGTTGAGTTTCTTGCGTATTGATGCTCTGTCGGTCAAGCAGACAAGTAGAAAACTGTTTTTGTCAATTGTCTCGTCAGTCTGACTGTCTGTTACAATCGGAGTATCTGACAGTAGGATAGAGGTGCTCGAAGTGAAGGGAGGCCATAGAAGTATATTGTTTAGACTCTTGTAGGCTGTGCCGACAATATATGCCTTGACGCAGATTTGACGGCCCACATCTGTCAATTGCGCTTCTGCCACCGTCAATGCGTTCTGCTTGATAGTGGGATCAATGCCCGTTTCTGGTACTATTGTACCGGTAGAGTCGGTTGCTGTTGTGTCACGGTCTTCTTTCGCAGGTGGATCTTCTACCATATCCAACTGTTTTTCACATCCGGTGGAACATGTCAGTATTGCCACCAAGAACCATATAAAATAGTGCTGCTTCATGGGGCAAAGATAATGAAAATGCTTGAAAATGAGAAAAAAACACGTGAAAATTTGCTCTTTTCTGAAATAAATGCTATATTTGCCACCGATAAGCCTATGTCGGCTGTTGCCGAACTATCTTATCATTCATAGTTAGGGGTTGGTAGCGTCCTGCACCAACCCCATTTTGTTGAACCTTCAATGCATATCAGGTGGTTCATGTTGCCGTGGAACATGTCGGAAATATATGACGACAGCGTTAAACTTGCAAAATCAGTTTGACATTTCAACTTTTATTCGTAAATTTGCAAGTCATTAGTAAATATCTATTAAAAGAATACATAAAACATGGGAATTTTATCTAAAATATTCGGACGTAACACCGATGAACAGCAGAAAACAGGAGGCATGGAAGACTTCATGACTCTCATTCGCGTTTATTTCCAGGCCGTAATGGCAGCAGACTTGGGCATTACCAATCTGGCTGCATTGCCCGATTTACGCGTGTTTAAACAAACACTCCACGTGCCAACTCAAAACAATAAGCTCGGTGTGGGAGAAAAGTCACGCTGCAAGAAAATGCTGAAAGAAATATATGGCATGAGCGATGACTTCACTAAAGAGATAGACCAAAGCATTCGTCGTCGCTGCAAGAAACCGCAGGATGTGCAAACCTATATGATTCAGTTTTCTGCGTTCTCACAAGACTTGATGATGCTTACCGGAAACCTGATGAAGTTCAAACTTCGCTTGCCCGGATTCTTCAAAAAGGCTCTTTATACCATGACCGAAAAGACTATCAATGACATCTTCAATAAAAACGATTATAGTGATGCAGGTGTTCTGAAGTCTATCGTGGCAATCCGTCAATACAATCAGAAACTTGGTTTCTCACAGCGATGGGTAACCGATTTCGTATATCATGTAGTGATGCTTGCTAAAAAAGAAAAGCAGCCAGCACAACAAGAAACGAAATAAAAAAAGTTAAATATATTACAGAAAAGGTTGCACTTTGTATAAAAAATGTTACCTTTGTAGAGATTAAGGGTGTGTCTTTAATGTTTTGCAGCCAAGGTCATGATTGGCATAACCAAACAGCTCAAGGCAAAGAAGACAAAAATAAGTATCAATGACGCCTAACGAGAAAACTATAGCAACGTTTGAAACCCGCATGAGGCAGATGATTCTCCGATTTCAAGAACTGAAAAAGGAGAACAATGACCTATACGCCCAAATCGAAGAGGACGAAAAGCAAATGGAAACGCTGCGACAACAGTTGGATCAAAAGCAGAAAGACTATGAGGCCCTTAAGATGGCACGCATGATCAGTATTACCGATGGCGACTTGCAAAGCGCTAAAGACAGACTGGCGAAGCTCATCAGAGAAGTGAATAAGTGTATTGGAATCCTTAGCGATGAAAACGAATAGAGGAGACCGAACCATGGCAGAAACAAACCGAGACAAGTTACATATCAAGCTGCACGTCTATGACGAGGAAATCGAAGTGGTAATCAACCGCGACGATGAGGAGTTCTATCGCTCGGCAGCAAAGCTCATCACTGAAAGATATAATGCATACGCTGCGGCATACAAAACCCGTAAAAGCGAACACATAATATCTTTGATGACACTTATAGATATAGCACTGCTCTATCAAAAGGAACGCGCCAACCATGACGCAGAGCCTTTCAAGAATATTCTCGATAAGTTGACAGCCGAAGTGGAACATGCACTGAAAGAAAAGTAATATACTGAAACGAGAATATTAATAATATATATCAAATTTAATCTATGGACATATTAGTCATCCTTGCTATCATTGCCGCCCTTCTCATTGGCGGACTCTGTGGCTTTATGATTTTCCGTCATGTCATCAAAGGAAAATATAATGAAATGGTAGAGGCTGCCAATAAGGAAGCCGAAGTTATCAAAGAGAAGAAACTGCTCGAGGTCAAAGAGAAGTTCCTCAATAAGAAAAGCGAACTGGAAAAGGAAGTGCAACAGCGCAACCAGCATATCCAGCAAAGCGAAAATAGACTGAAACAGCGTGAGATCTCGCTCAACCAACGTCAGGAGGAACTGGGTCGCAGAAAGAATGAACTCGACAACCTGCAAACGCGCATTGACAACGAAAAGAAGTTGCTGGTCCTGAAAAACGAAGAACTTGAGAAGATGCAATTGCAGGAGCGTGCTAAGCTGGAAGAACTCTCTGGACTGAGTGCAGACGAAGCAAAGGCCCGATTGGTTGAAGCCATGAAGGATGAAGCTAAGACTGATGCTGCTAGCTATATCAACGAAATTATGGATGAGGCTAAGCTTAATGCCAATGCTCAGGCTAAGAAAATTGTGATACAGACCATTCAGCGAGTGGCAACAGAAACTGCCGTAGAGAATGCTGTTTCTGTATTCCATATCGATAACGACGAAGTGAAAGGACGTATCATCGGACGTGAAGGTCGTAATATCCGTGCACTTGAAGCTGCCTGTGGCGTTGAAATCGTTGTAGACGATACTCCTGAGGCTATCGTTATTTCTGCGTTTGATCCTATCCGTCGTGAAACTTGCCGTTTGGCTCTCCATCAACTTGTCAGCGATGGACGTATCCATCCTGCACGTATTGAAGAGGTTGTGACCAAAGTGAAAAAACAACTGGAGAACGAAATCATCGAAACAGGTAAACGTACGGCTATAGACCTCGGTATTCATGGATTACACCCAGAGTTGATTCGTATCATCGGTAAGATGAAATATCGCTCATCATACGGACAAAACCTATTGCAGCATGCACGCGAAACTGCCAACCTCTGTGCGGTTATGGCTTCCGAACTTGGATTGAATCCTAAGAAAGCTAAACGTGCCGGTCTGCTCCATGATATTGGTAAGGTGCCCGATGAGGAGAGCGAATTGCCACATGCACTCTATGGCGCAAAGATTGCTGAGAAATATAAAGAGAAACCCGATATCTGCAATGCTATCGGTGCTCACCACGACGAGATGGAAATGCAGACTTTGTTGGCTCCTATCGTACAGATCTGTGATGCTATCAGTGGCGCACGTCCAGGCGCTCGACGCGAAATCGTAGAAGCATATATCAAGCGTCTTAACGACCTTGAGGCTATTGCCATGAGTTATCCCGGTGTTACCAAGACCTATGCTATTCAGGCTGGTCGCGAACTGCGTGTCATCGTTGGCGCAGATAAGATGGATGACGCAGAGACCGAGGCACTCAGTGGTGAGATTGCTACCAAGATACAGAATGAGATGACCTATCCCGGACAGGTGAAGATTACTGTCATCCGTGAAACTCGTTCTGTGGCTTACGCCAAATAAAAGCAATTCATAGTATCAAATAACGAAGACTCCTTCTTTGCCCAATAGGGAAAGAGGGAGTCTTTGCTGTATATCGTGCGGACGTTTGGTGGTTATTTGCTTTTTCTTATTCATTTTCTTTGTCATACAAAGAATATTTCGTAACTTCGCACCGAAAGATTAAAACACAGAACTATGAAAGGTATCGTATTGGCAGGAGGTAGTGGCACACGTCTCTATCCCATCACAAAGGGAATATCCAAACAACTGATTCCCATTTTCGACAAACCGATGATCTACTATCCTATATCGGCTTTGATGCTGGCAGGCATACGGGAGATTCTTATCATCTCTACTCCTTATGACCTTCCTGGTTTTAAACGCTTGTTGGGAACAGGTGAAGACCTCGGAGTACGTTTCGAATATGCAGAACAACCATCGCCGGATGGACTGGCACAGGCCTTTATTATCGGTGAAGAGTTTATTGGCAAAGATAGTGTATGTCTTGTCTTGGGCGATAATATCTTCTATGGTAGTGGATTCACGGGATTGCTCCATCAGAGTGTGAAAAATGCGGAACAAAAAGGACTCGCTACGGTGTTTGGCTACTATGTCAACGACCCCGAGCGCTATGGCGTGGCAGAATTTGATGCCGACGGCAATTGTCTCAGCATCGAAGAGAAACCCGCAAAACCCAAATCCAACTATGCCGTGGTGGGGCTCTATTTCTATCCAAACAGCGTGGTGAAAATTGCCAAAAATATCAAGCCAAGTGCACGAGGCGAATTGGAAATAACAACAGTCAATCAACAATATCTGTCACAAAAGACGCTGAAGGTGCAGACATTGCAGCGTGGTTTCGCATGGCTCGACACGGGCACTCACGACTCACTGTCGGAGGCTTCTACCTTTATCGAAGTGATCGAAAAGCGTCAAGGACTGAAAGTGGCCTGTCTGGAAGAGATTGCCTACAAGCATGGTTGGATTACGAAAGAGAAACTTCGTGAGGTGGCTGCTCCAATGGCAAAAAACGAATATGGCAAATACCTCCTGCAGCTGGCAGAGAAATAACAGAACACCGTCTCTTGGGAAGGCATTAGTCTTTGCCGGAAAGCGCAGCCATATAAAAAAGCACCGCCCGATGCGTTACACATCGGGCGGTGTCTTATTATCGCAACAAGCCTTGCCAACTCACGGGCTGACCATCTTCCGTTGCTCCTTCTATCGTGATAAGATAGCGTTTCGATGAGTCGGAAGAATAAAAACGCATCATGGCTTCACCAGCATCGTTGGTTTGCAACGAGGGATTCCAATAGAGCGTCGTGCGATAGTCGGGGCGCGTGTAGTCGTTCTTATCCGTCTTGGGATACTGTGGTGAATAGAACTCCATATTGTAGCGATAGCCCAACGGGGATATCCTTGCCATGGAGAGCAGGTGTTTGCGCTTTTCTATCTCCGAACCATCTTTAAGGAAGATGAACAGCACGCCAGGGATTCTGCCTCTAATATCAGCACGCACACCATACATCGTATTCTGAGGATGGTTCATCGTGAAATATTCTATACTCCGCACATTCTGCGGCAAGATAGCCAATATTTCTTCGTCATCTGTTTCTGCCACATTGTCTACATATTTTTTTCCAACGATCTGTCCAACACCTCCGATTCTCTTTTGGCCATCTTCACCAACATAACAATAGATGCCCAACTGGCTGAGGAGTGTTTCCATGGATGCCGCATGCTCAATACGAGGATCATTTGGATAAAGGTTGCGAGGGGCTTCCAGTTGGCCATAGTTCATCGATTCGGGTTTCTTTTTACTTCCTTTCTTCTCAAATTCTGGCAGTTCTACCACTCCATTCCAAGCATACATCTGCTGTTGGTTGCTCTGCTTGACATAGACGGACAAATCATTGCCCGTTTGACAAGCATAGTGAGGCAATCTCACCATAGGGGGGATTTGCTTGTCAACTTGTAGTTCGACCATCTCCGTACTACCACTTTTTTTTGTGCCTTCCAATAGCCATGTCGTGCCTTCGGGACTGTCCACCGTTAGCGAGAAACGACTGCTGTCGCCCAACTCAAACTCATGGCGCACTCCCTCCGCGGGGTTCACCAATAGCAGATGAGGATTCTTTAATTTCGATTTCAACGTGCTTTTTACTCTGCCCGTAATACGTTGTTCGGTCTCTATCGGATAAGGCTGTTGGGGATAGTGGCCACGAAGCATATCGGCAAGGGGATAGACGCCATCGCGATGACTCACAGCCCATTGCGATAGTGTTGGTTGCAACGTGTCGGGCTTCACCACGTCATAGTCGGTCACCGAAACCGAAAAAGTGCCTTTTAATGGGCGGCCTTTCTGATCGGTCAAGGTCAGCGTGGACGCTATGGGCATCTTCTTGCCTTCTGTCATCTGACTTTTCATGCTCACACATATGCTGTCGTGACTGGCAATCTGCGTCTCACAAGAGGCCAAGACCAATTTGTCTTGAGGACGGATCATGGCCACCGTCACTACGCCTGGACGCAAACGACCCATACCGATTCGCAATACACGCGAACCGACATAGGGTGTTTCCACTAAGTTGCCGCCACCATATATCACACAGGTCAACGTGTCAGACTCGCTCACATCCGACATGCGGATCAGCATTTGTCCCTTGCGTTGCTTCACTTCCAATAGGGGCGATGATTGCAGGGCAATAGGCGCTTCCACGCACGACACATAGCGGTCGTCGCCCGTCTTTGCTGTCACATAGATGGGCTTATAGCAGAAATGATCCGAACCGAAGTTGCGCATCCACTGCGTATAGGCCACCATGGTGTAGCTGCCGCCTGTCATCGTCTTCGACAAAAACATCGCATTGGCAAACACGCCACTACTGTCACAACGCACTTTCATGCGCTGGACCAACGTGTCGGCATTCTGTTCATAGAGTTCCACATAGATATAGCGCGAGCGTGACACAGGGATGCGAGTGGCGGCATCCAACAGATGAGCACGAAACCATATCGTGTCGCCCACCATATAATAAGGACGGTCTGTGTGCAGATAGATTCGCTCCTGAGGAACCTTTGAGTAATAGTCAAGCAGATGGGACATCACAGAGATGCTGTCATTATTCATCGCACTTGCCTGTACAGATTGGCATATCCATAAAATTAAAAAACTAACATTTATCTTCACATTGTTCATACTCCAAATCAGCATTTAAAATACAGGTTCTATAATCGCACCATTGTTCGTATTCAAGTCTATCCAAATTCTTTCGAATAATTTCATCTATGTCATCATTGGGATTAACAGCCGATAGATCCCAATTACCAATACCACAATATTCACAAGCACTTGTGGCAATTCGATATGACGTCATACAATTAGCCAAACATTGAGATTCGTTATCTATACTTCTCGTTTTAGTTTGCAAATCAATTCTAATATTGTACCGTTGAAGAGCTCGCAAATAATCTGTTCGGCAAATATTTATATTCTTAAAAGCCTTATTCTTTGCATTATATAGCACTAATGCCCTATGAGAATAATTTATGCCTGTCATCATCGTCAACTGTCTAACAAAATTTGTTTGGCGCATATGCGAATCTGTATGTACAGCAGAATCCAAAAGCATTATATAACGTTTTTTCTCTTTAGCAGACATTCTATTTACTATACTTCGAATTTCAGAACGATCTCTACCAACAACTTCTTGATATTCCTGAAATTGATCTGAGGCAACAAACATATCAGCATCTGTCAGAATCCGCTCTGCTGTACCATTATTATCATCGCCACATGCCATAAAAGTAGCGAATGCAAATATCATCATTACAAACTGTTTCATATTTATCTTATATTAGATATTAATCAATCCTCGCCAACTCACAGGTCGTCCATTAGCCATCACTCCTTCTATTGTGAGAAGATAATGCTTCGACACATCAGAAGAGTAGAACTGCACCCTTACTTTCCCTGCATCATCCGTTGTCACCGAAGGATTCCAATAGAGCGTCGTGCGATAGTCGGGGCGCATATAGTCACTCTTATCTACCTTGGGATATTGTGGCGAATAGAATTCCATGTTGTAGCGGTAGCCTAAAGGCTGTACCTTTGCCATGGAGAGCAGATGATTTCTACGTTTGATTTCCGAGCCATCCTTAAGAAAAATAAACAGCACGCCTGGGATTGTTCCATTTGGTGAAAACCTCACACCAAATACGCCATTTTCCGAACGATTTTTCGGGAAATACTCTATTGACTTAACGTCAGAAGGATTCGTTTGCAGTACTATTGAATGATCTGTTTCCTTAAAATTATCAATATAACAAACAACATTTTGCATATGTTGTTCTCCTTCAGGAGTTATCGTAACCAAAATTCCCAATTGCGACATCAAAACACGCATTGTTGTGGCCCACTCTAATCGAGGATCGTCTTGAGGAATTCCACGAACAGCTTCAATATTCATGAAATTTTTCTTCTGTTTTTTTTGATATTTTCCAATTCGGACGAACTCTGGGAGTTCTATCTCTACATTACGACTAAACATTTGTTGCAATTTGCTTTGCTTCATAAACGAATTCAAAGAGTTTGATTCTCTAATAGAATATATAGGAAGACTTATTTGAGGAAAGCTTTGCTTGTCGATTTCGAGTTGAACGAGGGAGGTCCTACCATTTTTCTTTGCGCCCTCTAAGACCCATTCTGCCCCCTCAGGACAATCTATTTCCATCGAGAAAGAAGAACTATCACCTAATTCAAATCTATTATAGTATGCTCTCATAGGATTCACCACCAATAGACTTGGATTCTTTAATTTCGATTTCAACGTGCCTTTCACTCTGCCCGTGATACGTTGTTCGGTCTCTATCGGATAGATCATCTGTGGATAGCGGCCACGAAGCATATCGGCAAGGGGATAGACGCCATCGCGATGACTCACAGCCCATTGCGATAGTGTTGGTTGCAACGTGTCGGGCTTCACCACGTCATAGTCGGTCACCGAAACCGAAAAAGTGCCTTTTAATGGGCGGCCTTTCTGATCGGTCAAGGTCAGCGTGGACGCTATGGGCATCTTCTTGCCTTCTGTCATCTGACTTTTCATGCTCACACATATGCTGTCGTGACTGGCAATCTGCGTCTCACAAGAGGCCAAGACCAATTTGTCTTGAGGACGGATCATGGCCACCGTCACTACGCCTGGACGCAAACGACCCATACCGATTCGCAATACACGCGAACCGACATAGGGTGTTTCCACTAAGTTGCCGCCACCATATATCACACAGGTCAACGTGTCAGACTCGCTCACATCCGACATGCGGATCAGCATTTGTCCCTTGCGTTGCTTCACTTCCAATAGGGGCGATGATTGCAGGGCAATAGGCGCTTCCACGCACGACACATAGCGGTCGTCGCCCGTCTTTGCTGTCACATAGATGGGCTTATAGCAGAAATGATCCGAACCGAAGTTGCGCATCCACTGCGTATAGGCCACCATGGTGTAGCTGCCGCCTGTCATCGTCTTCGACAAAAACATCGCATTGGCAAACACGCCACTACTGTCACAACGCACTTTCATGCGCTGGACCAACGTGTCGGCATTCTGTTCATAGAGTTCCACATAGATATAGCGCGAGCGTGACACAGGGATGCGAGTGGCGGCATCCAACAGATGAGCACGAAACCATATCGTGTCGCCCACCATATAATAAGGACGGTCTGTGTGCAGATAGATTCGCTCCTGCGGAACCTTTGAGTAATAGTCAAGCAGATGAGACATCACAGAGATGCTGTCATTATCCATCGCACTTGCCTTGAACCCGCAGGTGCTCAGCAAAATAAACAAGAACAATTTCCTACACATCATTTTCATACAAAACCACTTTAACATTTTCCGTATTCTTATAATTGTTCATTTGTCTTCCGAACAAATCAACAAATAATGCAAAAGCAAAAATAATCGTTATTACCAAACGTTTCATATTGTTTTTTAGTATTAAGTAGATATTTACGTTTGCAAAGATAAACATTTTGCAATAGTTCAGCAAGCAAAATTCTTTTTGTTTTAGTAGAATGTTACATGCTTATTTTACATATCATTCTAATTTTCACACATTTACACGTATGACACGTAATTCAAAAACAATTATTTTGTAATCAAAAGAAATTATCTCTTTTTTAATTTTGTCATAATTCTCGACTTCATCGTACGCACTGCTCCCTTTGTTTTCCCCAAAATTTGCGCAACCTCTTCATCCGTTTTTCCCATCTTGTACAAGATAAGAAGAACCCTATTTTGTAATGTCAAGTTATCACAATCCACCTCTAAGCCCAGCACATATTGGGCATCAAACATTTTGTAATATTCCACAAACGACTCCATATCCCTTTCAGACCACACAGAAACATTTGAGCCATCACATATTTCATCATATCGTCTTTTCCCTCGAGGCAATTTATGCGCGATGACTTCTCGTAATTGCCTTGTTTCTTTTTTTAAGGCAATAATATCACTCTTTTGATTAGAATCCACAGACTGTAATTTCCTAAGATGTTCTTCTGTGGCCAACAACTGTAATTGTAATTTGTGTATTTCTTTTTTTTCTTTCTCTCTTGTGTACTTTACATATAAATAGATTATTACTACTATTGCAACGATTATCGTTCCAAACAGACAAAGTAGCAATTTCGTTTTACCCCATTTTTTTTCACTAGCAAGTTGGGTATCAAACTGTTTTTGAATCAATAATATATTGTTCTCTTGCCTCACCGAAGCAAAAGAGTCTTTAAGATTTTGCATCTTTTCTGAAACATCCAAAGCTTTTTTAATATTTCCCTGAGCCCTATACAATCGTACCAAGCCATCTAATGCATCTAAACAATCCTCTTTTCTTTCGTCATGCGCAGTTTTTTTCCACAACTTTTCTGCCAACGAGTAATCACCATTCTCGAATGCCACATTACCTTTAACATTCTCCCAAGCAGGATCATTAACTTCATTTTCGCCATCCGACAGAGAAGCACTTATTTCTTTTAATTTCATCTTCGGCATTTTCTGTAAAATATAGGCATAAAATGATAGTCGCTCCTTCCTTGGCACACTGTTTAAACAAGGAATACACTTTTGCAAATAATAAACCGCGCTATCTGTTTGATTCAATTCTAAATAGTTTTGAGACAAAAATACATTTGCGTAGGCTTCCCAATAAGTGTTTTTTGCTTTTATTGCAACATAACGAGCCTTGTATGCATATGCGATAGCCAATTTATACTCCTTATATATATTATTGCAATCAGAAAGCATTCCATAAATTTTGTACTTCACATTTACATCTTCTACATCTTGCGCTACGTCTTCTGCTCTTTTTAAATTTACAATAGCTGACTTATGCTTCTGTAATTTAAACTCAATACAACCCTTATAATAGTAGCATTGGGCAAGATAATTGAGATTATTATGCTTTGAGAAATATCGAATACTCGCATCTAAAACGGTGTCTGATGTCAATGGTATATACCTTCTGTATGCCAATTTTGTTTTCAACAACTGATAGATCGCCTTTTCTTCTGCAGTTGCTTCTTCAGAAACAATATATTTATCCAACAATACATTTGCAGAATCATTATGACTAAGTTCTATCAGATTATCAATCTCATACAGTTTGTGTTCATTCGTATTTTCATTTCCACATGAATAGACAAACAGAATAAGTAGCAAGTATTTCAAGTTTGCTACCATTCTTCCGTAATTATATTGCATATTGTATTTCTGCATCCGATTATTCTTTTGGTTTAGAGAAGGCTGCTACGCAACGACAGAGGGCATCGGGATTGCCCATGTCATACATCTCACCATCAAGCCGCACACCCATCATGCCATGGTTGCTACGAACGGCCTCAAGTGCTGAGGTGAGCTCTATCTCGCGTGTATGGTCGTTTCCTTCATCGGCTTTTCGAATATCGGTTTCCAACTGCTGGAAGACCTCCGGTGTGAGGATATACTGTCCAAACACACTGCAATACTCTTTCTTTCCATCGTTGCCACGCACACCAAGGAACTCTTCGGCATAACTGGCCTTGGGTTTCTCGTTCATTGCCGATACATTGAGAATGGTGTTCTCTTTGTCTTCCCAGATGCCACTGAGTATGCCGTAACGACTAACTTCGGTCAGTGGAACGGAATGGATACTGACCATGAGTCTGTTGTAGCGCTCATATTCCTCGATGAGTTGTAGGGCACAGGGTTTATTGCGATGGCTACGGTAGATCGTGTCACCTAAGAGTAGGAGCACTGGCTCATTGTGTGTGAATTCCACAGCCTGATAAACGGCATGGCCGAAACCGCGCTTTTCTTTTTGATATACGTAGCGCAGTCGCTTACCGATATCAAGAATGCGGTTTTCATATTCTTGTGCTTCGGTATTGAGCTTCGACAGATGTTCTGCAGAAAGCGGTGTTTCGAAGAATTCAGTATAGAGTTTACGTTCCTCCTCTGAGCCCAATACGAGACAAATCTCCTCGATACCGCTCTTCACCAGTTCTTCCAATAGTATCAATATGACGGGGCGCACCATGCCATCGGCACATGGGATAGGGAAGAAATCCTTTTTCAGTCCGCGGGTCGCGGGGTATAGTCGTGTGCCGAAACCTGCCACAGGGATGATAGCGCGACGTACCGTATGTACAGGGTTGATGGTCAACTGGTAGGCACGCATGCCTTCGCTGTTGAGGTAATCAACCAATTTCTTCTGTGATTCCGCATCACGTGCGAGAAATTGCACACTTCCATCGCCGTGTGAACCAACACCCTTTCCACCATATACCAATGGTTGGATGGCAGGATCCCTCAATACTTCATGGAGTTTTGGTGCTTGTAGTGCAGGCGACATGGGCGTGATGTATTCCTCAAACATATTTTCTGTCTCTGTCATCAGTTGGCCCAGTTGCTCCACTTGTCCCTCTGCCATATATTTCACAGCACGTTCTATGATCTTGTGGTTCCATTCTCCTAACGCCCGATGGAGGTTTTGCTCCTTCTCGTTTTGCGCAAATGGATAGGGCTTATTCAAGTCAGAAAGGATGCGGATTGTATCTTTTGCAGTGCAAAGGTCTGCAAACACCCAGTGTAGTGTCTTTTTGACATTGAGTGACTGCACTTCGATTTCATCGCCATCAAAGGTCATCAGATTGGGTTTCACACCAAAGGCGCATGCTTGGTCAAGTCGTCCGCAACGTGACGAAGTGCGCTGTTCACCGAGATAGGCGATATTCATTTCGCCCATGGTGTTGAGGTTCAAGTTGTACAGCAGATTGAAAGCACGTGCAACCAAAACACAAATAGCTGCAGATGACGATAGTCCGCTCTTCATGGGAAGTGTCATATTGGTGATGCGGATGCGTACACCACCTACCTTATACCATTCCAACATGTAGCTGGCTACACCTGCACAGTAGCAGAAAAACGATCCCGATTTAGCAACACGCTTCAGATCTGTCTCTGTCATGCGGCATGAAAAGTCACGCCACGCATCTTTCATTTCAGCGGCATCGCTATGCATTTCGAAGTTGGAGGCTTTCTCCACTTCTGCATAAATTCCTTGTTCGATACCAGTAACAATAGCCATACCCGGAAGGATATCGGCATTCATGGTTCGGTAATGGCCTGCCCAGTCGGTGTGTTCTCCAAAGAGGCACAAACGCCCCGGAACAAATAGTTTCAACATAAATAAGTCTTAGCTTGGTTATATATTCAGCTCACAAAGTTAAAACAAAAGAATGAGAAATCACGAATTTCTGTTAGAATAATTTGGAGATACTGAGATTTTTCCTTAAATTTGCATCATATAATGGTAATATTGCCAGTAACCCATCTTAAAAAACAATAGGCTTATCGATTAAATTCTACCCTCAAGAAATCAAAACATTTGGACCATGAAGGGATATGCAAACTGCTCCGACGATATGTTGGTGCAAGCCTATATGGAGGGCAAGGATTCTGCTTTCGATGAGTTGTTGGCACGCAATCAGCAGCAATTATTCGATTTTATCTTGGCTTTGACCCGTGATAAGGACAAAGCCGATGACCTCTTTCAAGAAACTTTCATCAGAGCTATCGTGAAGATGAAAGATGGACAATACTTCAATCAAGGTAAGTTTCTATACTGGTTGATGCGTATTGCCCGTAATTTGCTGATTGATGATGTGAGAAAACAAAAGAAAGGACAGGCGGTAAATATCAGCGATGACGAGTTGCTGACGGTCATAGATTGTGGACATCCCTATAAAAGTAGGGAAGATATGCTGGTGGCTGAGGAACTCAGTGGCCACATGCGACAACTGATGGATCTGCTTCCTGATGAACAGCGCGAGGTGGTATTGATGCGTTATTATCAGGGTTTGCAGTTTAAAGACATAGCCGAAATTACCAATGTCAGTATCAATACTTCGCTTGGGCGTATGCGCTATGCCATTCGCAATATGCGCCGTATGGCCAAACGTATTAATTTGATATAGTATCTGATAGTATGATGTGAGGGCTGAAACTCCTCTATACCAATACTGATGTTTCATCTTGGTGTAAAGGAGTTGTCGTATGTGCAGGATGATTTGGATCATCTGCTGTTGTTGAACTGCTATTGGTTGTTTAGAGATTGCGCAATTCGTGGATAGTCTGTTCTGGTTGCTTGCTTTTGAATACGTAGCTACCGCTGACAAGAACATCCACACCGGCTTTAACCAAGCGTGGCGCAGTCTCGCCCTGTACTCCACCATCCACTTCGATTAGTGCTTTACTGCCAGTTTGGGCGAGTAATTGGCGCAAGCGCTGCACCTTGCCGATGGTGTTTTCAATGAATTTTTGTCCGCCAAATCCAGGATTGACGCTCATCAGCAATACCATATCCACATCTGCAGCAATGTCTTCCAATACGGAAACAGGTGTGGCGGGATTGAGTGTGACACCAGCTTTCATGCCAGCATCGTGTATTTCCTGTACTGTGCGGTGTAAGTGGCGACAGGCTTCTACGTGAACATTCATCATCATAGCGCCAAGTTTAGCGGTTTGCTTGATATACTGTTCTGGATTTACAATCATGTAATGCACATCCAATGGTTTGGTGCACTTTGATGCAACAGCTTCGAGTACAGGAAAGCCGAAGGAGATATTGGGTACAAAAACCCCGTCCATGACATCGAGATGAAGCCAGTCTGCTTCACTTCTGTTGATCATTTCAATATCGCGGTCGAGGTGCAGAAAGTCGGCCGCCAGTAATGATGGAGATACTTTAGTCATCTTGTCTGTTGTTGATTTAAGTTACAAGTTCAGTTCAACCCCACTACTTTGATAGTCCCATCGCTTTCAACAATGGTCTTGTAGGTACGCGCCACCTGTTTAATGAGTAGGATGGTCGTTTCGCTGGGTTTGTCCGTTTCGGGCTTATTGGCGCTTGACATCGGCTTTTTCCTTATAGTTTTCTATAAGAACAAACGAGGTCTTTGCCGTTTTAGTATATTCTTAGAGTGATTTTTTTTACTTATCCCATGTGACACTGATCCAGTTCCTTCATGCCATTCATGAAGTCGCGTGCCATCATGCGCTTCTTTCCTGCCAGTTGAAGTTCCTCGAAACAGAGCCATTCATCAGTAGTAGCCACCAGCAAGCGCTTACCTTCTATGCAGATTGTGCCTGGTGCAGCGGTGGTGGATTTACCGGTTTTGCTTGTGCGATAGACTTTCAACAGTGTCTCTTTACCATCTTGTGTTATCAGATTGGTCCAAGCTCCTGGTATGGGACAGAGGCCGCGCACGAAGTCATACACCTGTTTTGCTTTCTGGTTCCAATTGATTTCGCAGTTTTCTTTGAACAGTTTCGGAGCGTCTTTGAGGTCCTTGTCTTCTATCTTTTCGCTTTGTGCCACGGTGGCAGGATGCCCATCTGTAGCCACGATATGTTCGAGTGTTTCGAGACAGAGTTGTGCGCCGAGGTGCATCAGTCCGTCATAAACATATTCCACATCGGCATCGTCTGGAATGTCGAAAGGCTTGCTCATGATGATACGACCAGTATCAATATCGTGGTCAAGGAAGAATGTTGTCACACCAGTTTGCGTCTCCCCATTGATGATGGCCCAGTTGATGGGCGCCGCACCACGGTATTGTGGCAGTAGGGCAGCGTGTACATTGAATGTGCCATATTCGGGCATTGCCCATACCACTTCGGGTAACATGCGGAAAGCCACTACCACTTGAAGGTTGGCATTGTAGCTCTTCAACTGTTCCACGAAGTTCTCGTCTTTCATTTTCTCAGGTTGTAACACCGGTAATCCATGTTCCAATGCATATTTTTTGACGGCAGGTGCTTGGAGTACCGAACCGTGTCTGCCTACGGGTTTATCGGGTTTTGTGACTACAGCCACTACATTATAGTCGTGTTCTACCAGTGCTTGCAGTGTCTCTACGGCAAACTCCGGTGTTCCCATAAATACTATTCTAAGGTCTTCTTTCTTCATCATTGATATGATTGCTACACATTATTAATATATATAGATGCTATTCCTGACTGAAGTCGCGCACCATCTTACGATACATACCGTATATGCGTTTCTGTGAGATATAGCCACGCAGACAGCGGTCAGCGTCAAGTACAGGCAGCCAGTCAGCCTGTGTTCGTTCAAAAGCCTTCATCACATCAGTCATCGGCATGCCATCGGTGAGTACTGCAGCCGGCTTGGTCATGAGTTGACTGGCATGGAAATGGTGATATAGTTCGGTGCGGAACATCACGTGTCGAATGCGTATAATATCTATTTCCCCTAACAGATGTCCTGCAGCGTCAGTAACAGGAAGCACACTCTGCTTAGAGCGACTGATCTTATGTACCATTTGTCCGAGTTCCATATCAGCATCCACCGATTGGTAGTCGCGGTCTATCACGGTTTCCATATTCATCAGTGTGAGCACAGAATGGTCGGTGTGGTGGGTGAGCAACTTACCTTGTCGGGCGAGTCGCATACCATATATACTATGCGGTTCAAAGATGATGATGGTGAGATATGCCGATACCGAAACAATCATCAACGGCATGAAGAGGTTGTATCCACTGGTAATCTCGGCGATGAGGAATGTTCCTGTCAGCGGTGCATGCATCACTCCCGACATGACTCCAGCCATGCCCAATAGTGCAAAGTTCTTCTCAGGCACATATATTCCCACTTGATTCATGTTCCACAAGCGTGAGAAGACGAATCCGGTGAAGCATCCTATGAACAAACTGGGTGCGAAAGTACCACCACAACCGCCGCCTCCATTGGTTGCCGATGTGGCGAACACCTTGGTGAAGAGCACCAGCGATAGATATATCATCAGATATTCCGGATGTCCGTAGAATAGTGAACCGTCGAGAATCTGGTTCCAGTCAGCCTCCGATTTACCGTTGAGCAACAGGTTGATGGCATGGTATCCTTCACCATAGAGTGAAGGAAAGAGGAAGATCAGCGTGCTCAGAACAACGCCACCGATAAGGAGTTTGACGTATGGCTTGTTTTTAAATCGAGCATAAACATCCTCGCAGGCATTCATAGACCGTATGAAATAGAGGCTGACGAGACCGCAGGTGATTCCTAATAGAATAGATGCCGGTACACGTTCCACCGTCCAGTCGTTGTCGAGATGGAAGGTGAATAGTGTTGAGGCACCGCTGAAAATATAGGTGAAGCAGGTTGCTGTCACACACGATACCAATACAGGCAACAGCGAAGCCATGGTCAAATCGATCATCAATACCTCCAGCGTGAATACCAATCCTGCTATCGGCGCCTTAAAGATTCCGGCAATGGCACCAGCAGCACCGCATCCTACGAGCGTCATCAGCGTTTTGTTGTCGAGCCGAAACAGTTGCCCGAGCCTTGAACCGATGGCCGATCCTGTCAAAACAATAGGTGCTTCAGCTCCCACCGAACCACCAAAACCGATGGTGATGGCCGATGCAATGACCGATGACCAAGTGTTGTGAGCTTTCAGTCGCGACTGGTTTGAGGAGATGGCATATAGTATTCGCGTGATACCGTGAGATATATTGTCTTTGACGACATGTCTCACAAAAAGCGAGGTAAGGTAGATGCCGATGACAGGATATACCAGATAGAGCCAGTTGTAACTTGTTGCAGTAAACTTACCCGTCAGCAGTGAGCCTATCAGGTCAATCATACTGTGCAGGATGAAAGCGGCTACAGCAGACAACAGACCCACAAAGAACGCCAGAACGAGTAGAAACATTCTGTCGCTAATGTGTGTTACCCGCCATTCGTGAATGCGGTGTCTCCAGTCTGTGCGTGTCGCTATTTCATGTTGACTCATATCTATTCTCTTGTTTCGGTCTGTTGGTTGAGGGGGTTGCTATTTGCGGATGATGGTCACTTGACCGTCTTCTGTCAGTTTAATGATGCTCGATGGCTTGTGAGGCTTATGCTCCTGTCGGCGGCTCCAGCATACATAATCTACGGCTTCGATAATCTTCGGATCGATGTCGGGGTAGTTTTGTGCAGCAGGTTCACCGCTGATGTTTGCCGATGTAGATACCAGCGCTTTCTGGAATCGGAAGCATAGTTCCTTGGAGAAAGGCTCCTGAGTGATGCGTATGCCGACGGAACCATCTTCGGCAATAAGGTTTTCTGCCAAATTGACCGCACCGTCGAGAATAACGGTAGTAGGTTTGTCGCAGCAGTCGAGCAACTGCCATGCCACATCGGGCACTTTGCGGATGTATCGTTGCAGGCGTGCATCGCTATCCACGAGGCAGATGAGTGCCTTCGAATCATCACGTTGTTTGATGTCATAAACACGTTTCACCGCTTCGCTGTTGGTAGCATCGCAACCTATTCCCCATACGGTATCGGTGGGGTAGAGTATAACGCCTCCCTTGCGGAGCACTTCCACAGCCTTACGAATATCTTCTTCTCTGGTCATTTGTTGGTATGTTTTTAGAATTCTGAAGTGAAATGGAACTTGATGTTCTCAAAGTCCTGTTGTGCCATAGACAATACATAGCTTGAGTCAGCGAGAAACACATCGCGTCCGTCCTTATCTTTTGCCATATACTGATACTTGCGCTTTTTGAAGTTGTCGAGCTCTGCGGCATTGTCGCTTTCTATCCAACAGGCCTTGTAGAGATGTACGGGTTCCCATCGGCATTTTGCGTTGTACTCGTTTTCCAAACGATACTGGATGACCTCAAACTGCAGTTGTCCTACCGTACCGATAATCTTTCTGCCGTTAAACTGGTTGACAAACAACTGTGCCACACCTTCGTCCATCAACTGGTCGATACCCTTCTGCAATTGTTTTGACTTCATTGGATCGTCGTTTTCAATGTATTTGAAGAGTTCGGGCGAGAATGATGGCAGTCCGCGGAAGTGGAGTTTTTCACCTTCGGTCAGCGTATCTCCGATCTTGAAGATACCATTGTCGGGCAGACCGACAATATCTCCGGGCCATGCTTCGTCGATAGTACTTTTGCGCTGTGCCATAAACTGTGTGGGACTTGAGAAGCGTAGCGTCTTGCCCTGTCTGACGTGCAAATAAGGCTGGTTGCGCTGGAATTTACCCGAACATACTTTGCAGAAAGCGATACACGAACGGTGGTTGGGGTCGATATTGGCAGTGATTTTGAAGATAAATCCCGTGAATTTAGGTTCGTCGGGCTTTACCATGCGCTCTTCTGCTTTAGTCTCACGAGGACTCGGAGCTATTTCTACAAAGCAGTTGAGCAGTTCCTGTACACCGAAATTGTTGAGTGCCGAACCGAAGAACACAGGTGCTACTTCGGCAGAGCGATAGGTCTCTACGTCAAATTCAGGATATACACCATCTACGAGTTCAAGGTCTTCACGCAGTTTGTCAGCATCGCGTTCACCGACTTTCTCGTCGAGTTCTTTGCTGTTGATGTCTATTTCTACCTTTTCTGTTACTCGCTGTTTGTCGGGAGTAAAGAGGTCGAGCTTCTGTTCGTAGATATTATAAACACCCTTGAACTTTGCACCTTGGTTGATGGGCCATGACAGTGGACGCACTTTGATGCCCAGTTCCTGTTCGAGTTCATCGAGCAGATCGAACGGGTCGCGTCCTTCTCGGTCCATCTTATTGATGAAGATGATAACAGGCGTATTGCGCATGCGACATACGTTCATCAGTTTGCGAGTCTGTGCCTCTACACCTTTAGCGCTATCCACTACGATGATGGCAGAATCCACTGCTGTAAGTGTACGATAGGTATCTTCTGCAAAATCCTGGTGACCCGGTGTGTCGAGGATGTTCACTTTGTATTCAATGTCGCCACCTGCAGGTGTGTAGTCAAATTCCATCACTGATGTAGATACCGAGATACCGCGTTGTTTCTCGATATCCATCCAGTCGGAAGTGGCTGTCTTCTTGATTTTGTTGCTCTTTACAGCACCAGCCACCTGTATCTGTCCACCAAACAAGAGGAATTTCTCCGTCAGCGTTGTCTTACCGGCATCAGGGTGGGAGATGATGGCAAATGTTCTTCTTCTTTCTATTTCTTGATTCATAACTTATCGATACACTGTTTCAAACTGTCTTCCCAATAGGGAATATCTATATTGTATGTGGTTTTAATCTTTGTCTTGTCGAGCACGCTGTAGTGTGGACGTGGTGCAGCAGAAGGATATTCTGCTGTGTGGAGCGGTCTTACCCGGCAGGTATTGATGCCAGCCAACCGATGGATAGCCTTGGTGAAATCATACCATGAGATGACTCCTTCATTGGAGAAATGGTAGATGCCAGGCTTGATGCCCTGTTCTATAGCAGTCATAATGGCGTTAGCCAAATCGTGTGCATAGGTGGGCGTGCCTATTTGGTCGAACACCACCCCAATGCTGTCTCGCTCCTTTCCCAATCTGATCATCGTCTTGACGAAATTGTTTCCAAAGATGGAATAGAGCCATGCTGTGCGCACTATCATGGTGCGCTTGCAGTATTTCTGCACGTTGATTTCTCCTTCCAGTTTTGTTCTGCCATAGACACTGTTGGGCTTGGTCGTGTCGGTTTCAACGTATGGTGTATGGTTTGTGCCGTCAAACACGTAGTCTGTGGATATCTGAACCATCCATCCGTTGCGTTTCTCTATAGCCTGTGCCAGATATGCAGGAGCAGTGGCATTGAGTGTTGTGCAGAGTTGTTCATCCGTTTCTGCCTTGTCAACGGCAGTATATGCCGCGCAGTTGATGATGCCGTCTATGTGGTGTTCATCCACAAAGTGAGCAATGGCATCGCTATCGGTGATGTCGAGTTCGTCGCGGTCTGTATTATAATAGGTGTGCTGTGGATAGTTATTCTCCAGCAGTTGTATCTCGTTGCCCAACTGTCCGTGGCAACCTGTTACAAGGATGTTCATCTTCCTATTCAAATTGCAGTGGTTCTTCTTTGTCTTTGAGATAATAGTCGTTGAGCATACCGATAAGTGTGCTAATCTCTTGTATGGCATGCTGTGTGTTGGGTGTTATCTCTTTTTTCTGCAACCGCAACATCATCACGCCATATAGCGAGTTGAAGCAAGTCTCTATCTCGTTTTCGTCTTTGCTTGCGCCATGGTTGCGCAACTCTACGATATAGGGTAGCACTTTGTAATATTCGGCGCTGTAGAACGGAAACTTTGTACTACCCAATAGTTGGGTATGTAGCTCCTGCAACATCTGCAGTGTCACCTTGTTGATCTGCAAGTGTCCTTTCTCCCGACAACCTTCCGAGTTCATCATTCTGATGAGGTTTCCAAACCAGTCAGCTTCATCTTCTTTCTGTTCGTCGGTATAGTCGAAGCGCTCGATGTATTCGCGTCGTATGCGGCTCAGCGAGCAGTCGAATGCTCTGATAATGTCTTCCACCTGCCACATATATAGCAGATACTCTGCTATGTTAGTCTTTCTGAGTTGTTGTGCTATTTGCATAATCTGTCTTATGTGCTAAAAGCGGTAAAGGTTGGTACATGTTCCGAAGAGGAATATGACGGAGAAGATGATGACAATGGCACCGATGATCTGATTAATGATGCGTATGCCACTGGAGTCGAAGATGCCTCGCACCTTGTCTATCAGCCATGTCAGTCCATACCACCAGACGAGTGCCCCACCCACAATGCTTGCAAATCCGACAATCATCTCAAATGGTCTGTCTGGAATGACAAATGCAAATTGTGCGAAGAGACCCATGAATAGAAATATAATCAACGGATTGGAGAAAGTGACGAGAAATGCCGTGATGGCATTGTGTGTCATCGATCCGCGTTGTTTACCTGATTGATGGATGTTTTTGGTAGGGTCTGATCTCCATGTGTAGATACCAAACGACAGTAGAATGATGCTGCCAATGATCTGCAGATAGAATTTATTCGTGTCGTTATTGATGATGTCCATGACAAAAGCCATGCCAAAGCCAGTGATGGCAGCATAGATGATGTCGCTCACTGCGGCACCCACTCCTGTGATGAATCCATACCATCGGCCTTTGTTCAGTGTGCGTTGCACACATAGTACGCCTACAGGTCCCATAGGAGCTGAGGCAATCATGCCGATTAGCATTCCCTTGAATACCAAATCGACTATATTTATATGTATTGGAAACGGCATATCAAGTGCAAAGATACAAAGAATGTGTGTATCTCGTACATTTCTTTGGAAAAAACTTTGTTTATTCGATGTTTTTTTCATAACTTTGCCACTTGAAATTCGAAAATCAATAACTTAAAATACAATTTTATCAACTTATGAGTGAACAGCAAGGCATCAAACCATATGTCATAGGACTCGATCTCGGAGGCACCAATTCTGTCTTTGGAATTGTAGATTCACGTGGTGACATTAAAACCCAAACAGCCATTAAGACTGGCGGATATACTTCTGCAGAAGATTATGTTAAGGCTTCAGTCGAAGCACTTCTCCCTATTATTGACCAAGTAGGAGGTATTGAGAAAATTAAAGCCATGGGTGTTGGTGCACCCAACGGCAATTTCTATAGAGGAACCATAGAGTTTGCTCCCAATCTGCCCTGGGCACACGATGGCATTGTGCCTTTGGCACAGATGTTCAGCGATGCACTCGGCATTCCTGTTGGCTTGACCAACGATGCCAATGCTGCTGCATTGGGTGAAATGGTATATGGTGTGGCACGCGGCATGAAGAATTTTATCGTCATCACCCTTGGTACCGGAGTTGGTTCGGGTGTGGTTGTCAATGGACAGCTGCTCTACGGTCACGATGGATTTGCCGGTGAGTTAGGCCATGTCACTATGGTTCGTGGTGGTGAAGGTCGCATTTGCGGTTGCGGTCGCACTGGATGTTTGGAGGCTTATTGCTCTGCCACAGGTGTGGCACGTACAGCCCGCGAGATGCTTGAGAAGACCGATCGTCCCTCATTGCTCCGCGAGATGGATGCCGAAAAGATTACTTCGCTTGACGTAAGCATTGCCGCAGGCAAGGGTGACGAACTGGCTAAAGAGATTTTCGACTTCACTGGTACGATGCTTGGTGAAGCCTGTGCCGACTTCGCTGCATTCTCTTCTCCTGAGGCATTCATCTTCTTTGGTGGTCTGGTGAAAGCCGGTAAGCTCATCATGGATCCTATCAAAGCGGCATATGACAACCATGTGATGAACATTTTCAAGGCTAAGGCCCAGTTCTTGGTGAGCGGTCTCGATGGCGCTTCGGCTGCTGTTCTTGGTGCGTCAGCCATCGGTTGGGAAATCTAATCCCTCATCCATCAGATAGTAACGCAAACTATTATCATAATTGCCACAGTTGCCAGCATTGTGCAACTGTGGTATTTTTTTTGCTGTTTTGTTTGGTGGTTCCGTGGAATTATACTATCTTTGCAACGTCAAGGTACGCATAACAGCGTTTAAAAGGGAATGTGAGTGAGAATCTCCTACTGTCCCGCAGCTGTGAGTTCCCTTAGCACATTCCAAGCAAAACAATCCACTGCCCTTTATGGCGGGAAGGAGTTTGGAGTGGGAACAAAGTCAGAAGACCTGCCTCGATGTTAATATGCGCATCGCTCTCGATGTAAGGGCGACCCGTGCGACAATACTGATTAAGACCAAAAAGCACAAGAGGGCCACTATGTGGTTGCTCTTAGTCATAGTTATACATGTATAAGTATTTTGATGTAAGTTTATTTCGTTTGTAGAAAGTCCAGCCGTGATGGCTGGGCTTTTCTGATTTCTTGCGACCGCCACAGCCCATGTTTTGATGATTTATCTAACGTGGTTTTGTTGTCCGTGTAACATATTGATGTTCAAAAGATAATATCCATAGCTCGGCAAATCAAATTGTTTTCCTCGGCAAATCAAATTGTTTTCCTCGGCAAATCAAATTGTTTTCCTCACCAAATTCATTGAAATTGCTCACCAAATTCATTGAGATTACTGAGCAAATTCATTGATTTTACTGATCCATGTACCTTGTGAACGGATGCAATGTAATGATACATTGTGTGTTATGCGGCTTTGTGAAAGGATGTGGAAAATAGAATTTTGATGGTGTGAGAAACCAAGTGGCGGCTTTCTGCAGATAGATACGCTGCGAAAGCATAGGGAGAGTGATGGAGCAGAAAGCTGTTTGTAGGCTGTGCGTGCGTCATGCATAGCTGTGCATGCCACCAAGGAAATAGTTGACACCGAAGTAGGTCATCAACACCGAGAAGAATGCGATGAGCATATAAAGATGGTATGCCACAGGTCGATGGGGCGCAAAGAAAGTGGTGCGGTGTAGTGGAACGGCATAAACGAGCAGGGTGACGAGTGCCCAAACCTCTTTCGGATCCCAGCTCCAATACTTTCCCCACGACACGTTGGCCCATACCGCACCGAGGAATATGCCGCCTGCCAACAGGAAAACGGCTGGATATAGCATTAGTTGCGACAGTACGGTGAGCAGTTCCTCGTGGGCGGTATGACCACGATGATGGGCTATCAGTGCCACTATGCCACTCATCATGGTGAAAGCCAAAAGTGCATAAGCCATCATGACGAGGCTGACGTGGATGGTGAGCAATGGCGACTGGAGTACGGGCATGAGTGATGTAATCTGCGGATTCATCTCGCTCAGATGGGCTACCAGTAGGGTGAACCCCGACAGCAGCAGGGCAAACGGAACGATAATAGATAGGCGGCGATGGAGCATCACACCGACGGTTTGCAGCGCAAGAGCGAGAAAAAGCATGGTTTCAAAACCGTTGCCCAAGGGGATGCGACCGCTGATGTACCAGCGCAAAGCATAGCCTGCCACCAATACCAACCACGATAGTCCTCCCAAGAGGCAGACCGTTTGCCATAAGCGATGGCGGAAACGAAACGCAGGGGCGAGCAACAGGCAGAATGCCAATATGCCCAAGGTGAGATTGGTCATAAACAGCAGACTGACAAAGGGTATGCGGTTGTAATATATTTCTGCCACGAGGCGGTGCTGATCGATAGCCACACCACTTGCCGGACGCAACAGTTCACCTTCCGTGAGCATCAGTATGATGCCCACTTTCTCGTCGAGTTCTCTGACAGCCTTAGTCTCTCCACTGCTGGCAATGAGCTGTTGCAGTCGATACTGACCTGTATTGTCGAAGAGATCGGCAAGGCGGGCATATTTACCGTCGATGCCCAATTGTTGGCGCAACTTGCTGTCTTTCACCAAGAGCATTGGTTCGTCAGACCAAGTCTCAGGACGCTGCATCCAACCATATACCACTTGTTCGGCAGTAAGCCCTTTATAGGAGGTGCGCCCATAGAGTTTAAGTAGGAAATCGCGTGCCAGCGTGTTGAGTGGTGCTATTCGGTCGTTATAGACCACCGGCATTTCAGCCAACCGATTGGCTCGTTCTGCCGTGATAGTAGGCACACTTCGGGCATGTACAGACATGGAGCAAACTATCAGCAGCATGAGTGTAGCACCTTGGCGCAACAGGGGTGACCGCAGCAAGCGACCGAATGTTTCGCGCCGGTCGATGAGCAACCAGACCATCGACAATGCCAGCAATACATAGCCGCCATAGCTGATGGGAGTGCCCCACGGGTCGTAGTTGACTGTAAGTACCGAACCTTGACGGTCAGGGTCAAACGATGTTTGATAGAAACGATAGCCCTCCACCTCAAGAATATGGTTCATCGAGATGATGGCTTCATGATGTTGACGGTCTGCCGTAACGTAGGTTACCTGACTCTGAAAGTCTTGTGGCGCCTCTGTACCAGGATAGCAAACTACGGAGAAACCTTGTAGTGTCATCTGCTGAAAAGGCAATGGTGCCGACAGCTGTGAGTCTTTGATGGTGTAGCAATCTGCCGGTTGGCCTTTGCGCAAATGGAGTGTGCCCTCGCTACTGGTCAGCCATGAGGCGGCAGCCCCTGCCAGTATCAGCAACAGTGCAGCATGAAGCAACATCACACCCAGTCGCCGCCAGAGGCGCGTGCGCCATATAGCCGCCATGCCCCCCAATGCCATCAATGCCCAAAGGGCAAAGAACCATGAGGTGTGATAGACATGTGTGGCAGCATACGAAGCCCCATGGCGTTGCTCCATAAAGGTGGCAACAGCCATGGTGGCTATGAGTATGGTCATAAGCAGCGTGAGAACGATGCGGAGATGCTTCATCTTTGGATGTTGTAACGTAAACTTTACAATGTTATCAGAATGGATTGTACTGCGGGTGGTGGGTCTTGCGCACTGCCATGCACTCCATTTCAATCAGCCAACCCGGTCGGCATACTGGTGCATGGACTATCACGTAGGGATGTCCGGGGAAGCGTTCGGCAAACAACTGACTGACTACAGCATAGTCGGCAGTGTCGCGCAGATAGACCACCATCATGCCTACGTCCTCCATGGTGCAGTCGGCTTCAGCCAACAGCGCTTCTACATTCTCCCACATGCGGTGGGTCTGACGGCGAATGTCCTTGGGATAGACAATCTGCCCCTTGTTGTCGATACTGGCAGTGCCCGATATAAACACTTGTCGGCGGTCGCCATAATCGACCATGGTGCCTCGCTCAAAGCTCACACCATACTCGCTGGTGCGGTTCAGGTGGGTAGGAGCATAGAGATATGCCACTTGCTCTTTCTCAATACCAGCCACGGCATAGGTGTCCAACTGTGCCAGCACGTTAGGGTCTGCCTGTCTGCCACCAATGCCGGTAGAGGCTATGAAGTGGGTCTTGGCAGTAAGTCCTTGGGTGAAGAAGAACTGGTTTCTAGCACGTACCACACCGCCATAGTTCAAATCCACATCGTTGACAAAAAACCAAGTGCGTATGCAGTTGTCTTTCAGCGTGCATCCTTCCTCAATGAGCTGCAGGTTGTATTCGTTGAAAAGCAGGCGAGTCTGATATTCAGAGTTGGTTGCCATGTTGTGGGCACTGCCGTTCCAAAGGTGACGGTAAGCACCGTGGCGCACCTCATAAAGGCCACTTTGACCTATTCCGGTCTGTACGTCGGTCATCAGATAAACCCACAGCGCCACCTTGGTACCGTCGAGCGGAGCCTGCTGGATGATACTTTTGGCACAATCGGTCATATCTGCGGCAGCCACTTCATCTTCCTGATTGGCAGAGTCGCTTAGGAAATAGCGCTTGAAGATGCAGCGCGCACCAAGCAAAGTATTTTCTACCAGCGTGGAATAGGCATCCATGATGGCTTGCAACTGCTGTGGAAAATCCACAGTGGCATCATCGACATGGATTATGGCATGGTATTCTTTCACTGCCGTGTCATTGTCGAAACAGAAGATGTCGGCATGTGCCTTTTCGTATTGTATCGTGTTCAGTCTATTCATATCTTTCTTTGATGTTATTGCTCTGCACCTCCGTCAATCCAACTGTCGATAAGGGGCAGGATAAGTTCTGCGTTCTTTTCCGACACAAGGTCGAAGTGGTTCATAGAGATACCCTCTACATGTTCGTTGTGTAGCACCATGTGGAGCACACTCTCTGCGGCATTGCCAGGCGCTACGAGTTGGTGACCTTCCACTTTTCTGGATGCCACACCTACCAGTGCTGCATACGATTTGCCTGCCGTAAGGTTGAGGCCTGCTGCGGCATGGTTGCTTGCGCCGTGGCAGTTGGCACAGGTTGTGTTGAGATATCCCTGCTGTATAGCATTGAGCATGCTGGCATCTACGGTGCCCAACTCCAGTCGGATGGTGTCGCGCACACCTTCGGTTGCCACTTCGCTAAACGTCACTACATTGCGGCGCAGACGGTCGAGCACACAGAGGCGAACACTCGTCACCTGGTCGGGAATATTGTTCAGCGTCATCGTCACCTGTCCGTCGGCATTGGCCTTAACGGCTTTAGAGATGCTGGCATAGTCATCGCCATCGGCAAAGCCTGCCAGTGATACGGTGTAATTATCGGTCCAATGGTCCAAACCAGTAATGGTTGCCGTGAGTCGGGCTGATCGTCCGGTGGTGTCAACAGCCACCTCATTATAGATGCGTCCGTCGTCGCAGGCTGCCAACAGCAGTACAGCGATGGCAGCAAATGCGAAGATACGGATTTTTATTGACTTATACAAATATTTCATCATTAAAAAGCAAATTGCATCATGATACATGCGGTATGGGTCGCAATGCCGAGATCATCGAGGTCGCGGTCTAATTGTGTGGCATGTCCGGTACGACCGATATACTGATACATGGCAGACAGTTTCAGATTGGTGTTAGGTACAAAATAGTTGACCACGGCTGCCGGCATGTTGAGGAAACCGTCTTTTGAAGAACCATTGCGGTCCATGAAGTCGTAACGCACGCCCAATTGCCATTGTGGAGCCACGAAATAGCCTGCTTGTGCATATCCTCCCCAGAAGTCATAAGTCTTGTCTATCTTCTGACGGTCGGTGAATCCAACATGCATATAGTAGGCTTCGGCGGCAAAATACCATTTGTTTTTCAGCCAGGCAAACTCCAAACCGGCGCGGAAGTCGTTGGTACTCTCGTTTTCTGCCTCGTTGTTGTAGTTGGCGCTGATGCCGATAAGCATCTTGTCGAGGTGTTGCATCTTGGCATTACCCTGTGTCATGGGCATCGGACCATTAGGCATATAGGTCAAACGACCAGCGTAGAGCAGTGAAGGCAAATGGTTGTCGTCGCTGAAACCTTTGGTGGCACTGTTGACAGATGAACCTGTTCCGTTGAAAAGTCCTGCTTCATAGCCAAACTTATTGTTGATGACGCCATGCACCTCAAAGCCCAAGTCGAATCCTGTGCCTATGCTTGGGGTGACGGCATTGAGGGAGTAGGGCAGGATGCTGCTTGCAGTCAGCGAAGTGGGAACCTGTGGAAACAATGTCTCGCCAAGTGTGGTGAGGTAGGCATGTGTGAAGGGTGTCTTGAATTTACCAGCGCGGAAACGCAAGGCAGGACTAACGGCATAGTCAATCCATGCCTGTTGCAACACATTGCCACCCGATGCTGCGGCATTGATACTGATGTTGTAATCGATCTTACCGAATGCCTTACCGGTGAAACCGATGATGGCATAGGGAATGGCAAAGCCGCTGTTGGCAATGTTATCTTGATTATAGGCTTTGTCAAGTCCCTCGTCGTCGTAGTATTTCATGTTGAGCGTACTCTGCACATACATATAGGGCTTGAACACGAAATTGCCATCCTTAGACTGAAGGGTGAAGCCACGGTCGTCGGCAATGGGCAGTACGCCGTTCTCCATATCCATTTTGCCAGTGGTGTTGTCGGCACTTTCGGTGTTGGTGTTGGCAGCAAGTTCGCTGTTGTTTTCTATCTTTTCTGTCTCGGCAAAAGCACCTGCTGAGAGCAGAGAGGCCATAATGATGACCATGATTCTGTTGTATTTCATTGGTTGTATTTGTTGGGTTTTACCTGATTGTTGTTGGATGATATGTCTGACAAGTTGCTTGAATTATAGCGACCAAAGGAATTGTATCAGCTGGTTGCGCTGTTGTTTGGTCATGTTCTTAAACTTGTTTTTGGAGGCTTCGCCCTCACCGCCATGCCACATAATGGCTTCGGTGAAGTTGCGTGCACGGCCATCGTGCAGAAAATAGGTATGTCCGTTCACCTTCTTCTGCAGACCGATACCCCACAGCGGGGTGGTGCGCCATTCGTTTCCACGAGCCAGACCACTCACAAAATTATCGTTCAAACCCACGCCCATGATTTCTGAACCCATGTCGTGGAGTAGATAATCGGAGTAGGGGTGTATGGTTTGTCCTCCAAGCCAAGGCAATGTAGTGCCTGCCAGCAAGGCGGTGCCGCGCTTTTTGGTATGCAGCGTAGTGACGTGGCAAAGGTGGCAGCCTGCCTGATAAAAGAGCTTCTGACCTTCAATGACGTCGGGATCGTTGACATTGCGACGGGCAGGAACAGAAAGTGCCTGCATGTAAAGATCGACATCTTCCATCTGTTCGGTGGTGCAGTCCAGTTGTTGATAGGCCAATCCCATCATCGAACCATCCTTCATCTGTGATTGTCCTTCACAGATTTCCTCAGGATAGCGGCTGTTGGTGAGGCCCATATCGCTTGAAAAGCCCAGTTCGACGGTCAAATCGGCATGTTGCGCCTTGTTGCCGGAAAGTCCCAGTTGGCGCACACCACGCTCGGTGATGTAGTTGCAGCGACCGCTGATACCCCATTCGGGATAGTTGCTCTTGCGTGCCAATGCCTCTATTTCGTTGGGATCGAGTGCCATCATCTGGCCCATACCTACGTGGCGAAGCGGAACACGAACGGTGCAGAAGAGATCCTCAGGACGGATACTGTCGGCATACCATTCGGTGATATGCCATTTAGGAACGCAGAGCGTGTATTTTTCACCGTCAGGAAAGGAGTATGTCATCGAGTCAATAGTCACTTTTAGTTTGCCTTCAGGCTTCACACCATAGATGGCTTGGTCGTGAATGACACGACCATAGTTGGGAAAGAATGTTCCGTTGCGACGAGTGATGTAGATCAGCGATGCGGTAAAACCGTACTGTCCGGATCCGTCATCGCTTCCGTTTTTGAAGTTTGTCCAATAGGTTGGCTCCGTGCGACCGGCATTACGGTGGCAACTGCCACAAGAGTAGCCTGCATAGACAGGACCGAGACCGCCACCATAGCCATTCTCGTTGGCAGATTTGACATTGTCGTAGAGTTGGTCACCAGAGCTGAATCGCGAACTATAAGCTCCTGATAGCCAACTTGCGCCTTGGTCGTAGGCCACCGATGAACTATAGAAACCGGTGGATGTGCCTGCTGATAGTTCGTAGCCAGTGGGCACATCGATGTCGGTCACATCGAGTTTTTCATCGTCGGTGCAGCTACCAAGCATGGCCAGAGCGGTCAACAGCAAAGGGAAATGCAGCCATTTATTCATGTTTAGTATGTTTCTTTTTGTTTGGCACAATAGCGAAGGCGAGGAAATGGTGACTTTCCTGCCTCCGCCATGTGTGGATAATATGGTTCTTGTGTTAGCAATCTTATTTCACTGTGCGTGCTTTACCATCTTTGAAGATGAGGAATTCCAGGGTGTGGAAACCGCGGAGGCTCTGTGCTGATTCTATCTTGTCATCGCTCTCGCCTTCTTTCCAATTGAGGTTAGAGAAGTCTTGCGATTTCAGAATCTGTACAATCTGTGATTGGTCGAGAGGCCAGCTGTCCATGTTGGGGTCAAGGCCAAGCTCATCAACAGGACCGAAGAGGAATGCCTCACTCTGTTCCCAAGGTGCACGAGCATCGAACCATGCATTAGCGCAAGCAGAGAAATTAGCATTTGAAGGACTGGCCTTGAAAGCACGAACTGCGGTGTCGAGGGCTGCATTCTTTTCTGCCAATTCCTTGTAGGTAGGCATTACTACAGCATCAACATACTGTTTGACGATGGGATCAAGAGTGGCATCGTCGTTGATGTTGGCATCGAAATAAGGTTTGAGTTCCTGCTGGATGAAGTTTACGAGGTCGGCGCAAGCATTCATAGCAGCTACAGTTTCAGTGGTGTTGATATTGTTGCGGAATGGCTGTGGAATAGCATAGATAGCATCGGCTGTTGCGGCAATCTTCTCTTTGGCTTCGGTATCAAGTGTAGCATTCTTCTTGGCGAGTACTGCTGACAGAGAATTGCTGTTGATGCTACCGTCGCGTGAACCATAATAGGCATTGCGGATAGAGTAGATGTTGTTGCGATAGTCGTCGCGAGAATGCCAGCTGTACCATGATTCTACGGCATAGAGTGCTTCGGTCTTTTTGCCAGCAGTGTATTTGCTGTATGGGTCGCCAATCTTGGTATCGCCAACCTCACCTGCAATGTCGATACATCCTTCGAAAATCTGATCCACACAGTCGATGGCTGACTTATATTCTGTGGTGTTATGGTTCTTGAAGGTGTTGGCATAGCCATTGTTCCATTGGTTGTAAAGGGTGTTGGCATCCTCTTTCAGCAGGTTGGATACAGTAACCATGTAGTTTGCCCATTGCTCGGCATAAGCAGAACTGTAGTCAAGATCTGCTGCCTGACTGGGGTCGATAGTTGGATTGTTGACGTCGTTTTTGTCATCGCCACAGCTGACAACAGTGGCGGAGAGTGTGCATACTGATACCATCAGCAGTGCGCACTTTAAAATTTTTTTCATCATAAGTTTGTATTATTTTGTTGTTTATAATTTACTTGTTGGTTATTTCTTAGCGAACCACAGCATGTATGCCACACCGATACGCAGTTCGTTTTCGCTATTGTATTGGCTCGTGCCAAATATCTTGGAGGTGCCTATCTGACGAGTGGTGTAGTCGGCTTTGACTACCAAGTTGGGTAATGGACGCCAATTGGCACCGATACTCCATAGGCTGACTTGGCATCGCTTATCTGCAATCAAACCAGATTCACACTTCTCCTGTGGGTTATAATAGTTGTAGTGGACGAAAGGATAGATGACGGGGAAGTGGGATACACCAGGGAAAAACGATTTGAGGTTCACACCTACTTCGGCGCTCCAATCTACTGCGCGCTTGGCAACAGGTCCCATACGACTGTAAGGCGACTTGTTGGAGTAGTATTTGTTGGCGGCAGTGAGTCCTGTGGTCTCAGTGATATTACCAGAAAGGTAGTTAGCACGTGCGGTTACATAACGGTTGCTGTACTGTGCATCAAAGGAGTAGAGCAGTACGTTGATGTCGCCCATGTTGGCATAGGTAATGAGTTTGTCGGCGTTTTTGCCTGCGTTGGGATTGTAGAACATAGATGCTCCGACTCGCAAACCAGGTATTCCGCGCCAATCCAGACGTAGCGTATAGGCAGGAGCGGTGAAATTGTCGGTTTCAAGAAATCCTTGTTTTCCGCCTTGTATCCAGTTGTATGAGTCGAAACCATTGGGGTTCAGGCCTGCTGTTACCAGTGCTTGATAATCGAAAGTGGCAGCTCCTTTGCCTACTGTACCGAATAGTTCTACACCAGTCTCGTGCCAGGTGGAAGCCATAATCGTGGTGGCACCCTCTGGTCGTGCGGCTGTAAAGAAGTTCAGAGGTTCGTGATGGGCATTGGTAAGTCCTACGGGAATGATGAGATGTCCTACGCGAACATTGAATTGTGGAGCGATGAGTCGGGTGATATGGAATTGTTCGAGGGCTACTTCGCCACCTTTTTCCATTTCTGTTTCATATTCGCCATTCTCACTGCCTGACTGTGCTTCCATCTCTACGGCAGAACCTGTTCCACCTGCTTCGAATTCTATTTCTGCAGAAAGAATCCATTTGGGAGTAATCTTATATTCGCCTTGAAGGATAAAGCGAGGAATGGAAATCTCGTTGTGGTTGATTTTTGTATTGCCTACGCTATTGCCATAGAAGCGGTTCAATCCGTAATCTTTGAAGGTGGCAAGCATCTCACCGTAGCTTCCGATGCGCCATTTTTCATAGTCGTTGCTGTTACTCTTTTTGGGTTGAGCGGCTTTTGGCGCTGTCTCATTGCTTGTTGTTGCATCCTGAATTAGGGCATCGTTGTTGTCTTGTGAACCGATGGCCATTGCGGAAGTAGCGGTCAACAGGCCAGCTGCCATCATCAGAAATTGTCTCTTGTTCATGTTTTTGCGTCTTGTATCGTTTATTTTTCGGCTGCAAAGGTACGGTGCTTTGATGAGGCGTGCAATACTCAAAAAATGTGAAATAGTGTAACGAATACCTTATTGGGGATACTCAATCGTGGTGATATAAAACAGTTTCAAAGATTTTCTTTTTGCTCTATTTGTTTTGTATAATGCGCTCTTTTTGATAACTTTGCACGCTGAAATCAAACGTTACTATGGGAAGAAACAAATATTCGGCTGATGAAATCAAACAGATAGCCAAACTGCTTCGCCTGAAAAATGCAAGCAATAGGGCTGGACAAAAACAAGTACGTCACGACTTGCGCACGCAGTTTGAATTTAATATCTCTGACTTTAATGAGCCTGGAAAGGCTTTCGGTGAGGAAGAACTCCATGAGGCAGTGCGTCGTGGCGCTATTCAGATACTTGATGATGCTACCATTGAAGCGATGAAAGCCAAACGGGCACGTGATAAAGCGCGCGATGAGGCGGCCCGCCAGCAAGAAGCACTTGACAAAGGAGAACAGACCGACTGGCAGGAAGCATTGCGCGAATGGAAGGAATGGGAAAATCAGAACGATACCCAAAAATAGGTATTGTGGTTGGAAAGTATTGTCGGTTTGTCTGAAAATGACTAATTTTGCAGCGTATTAATATATATAATAGGTAAGCAACAATGAAAACTCTGAAAATGTATGAAGCAAGCGATAAGATGGTGACGCTTATGCGCGATAACTATCATCTATTGCAGACCTTGGAGAGCTTTGGCATTCATCTCGGATTTGGCGATAAGACTGTAAAAGAGATGTGTGAGGAGAATAATGTGGATACTTATACCTTTCTCGCTGTGGTCAATTACACTATTAACGGACATACGGACTTCAATGACGATGCACAGCTCGACGTACGTACACTGTTGCATTATCTGGAAGCGAGCCATACTTATTTTCTTGACTACCAATTGCCAACCATACGCAAGAAACTGGGTGACTGTCTGGACAGCGATAATGCCCTCGGACAATTGATAATGAAGTTCTTTGATGACTATGCCAGAGAAATTCAACGTCATATGCGATATGAGGAAAAAACTTTGTTCCCTTATGTGGAGGCATTGCTCAATGGTGAGGCAAAGAAAAACTATAATGTTGATACCTTCTCCAAACACCATGAATCGACAGACAGAGTGCTGATAGAACTCAAACTGATGGTGATTAAATATCTGCCTTCAGACGGCAAAACCAACAATAAACTCATGGCGGCGCTATACGACATCTATAATAATGAAGAGTGGTTGCGCAATCACGCTAACGTGGAAGACCATATTTTTACTCCTGCCATACGCAGATTGGAGAACCAACTGAAGCAAGATAAGGTGACGCGAAATATCTCTACGATGGTCAATAAAAGCGGCAATGATAATAATGACATGTTATCAGACCGTGAACGGGAAGTGATAGTTTCATTGGTTCAAGGCATGGCGAACAAGGAAATCGCCGATCATCTCTGTATCTCGGTCAATACGGTCATTACCCATCGAAGGAATATTGCTCGCAAACTGCAGATTCATTCGCCTGCAGGACTTACCGTTTATGCCATTGTCAATGGCTTGGTAGATATTTCAAGTGTAAAACTATAGCCGATCAGATACGGTTGATATCCACATAACCATTCATCACTGCATAGATGGTGAGTGCGCTGACACTCTTGATATTGAGTTTCTCCATAATGTTACGGCGGTGGGTGATGACGGTAGAGAGGCCTATATGTAGTTGGTCGGCAATCTCTTTGTTGATGTGACCTTCTACAATCAGTATCATCACCTCTATTTCACGATCACTCAATATTCGAGAAGTTGATTCCCCCTGCATATTGGGTAAGTTGCGTCCGCCCTTGTGGGCATGTTGTTCCATCGCAAGCAATTGCTTGACAAGGTGATCTTCTGGTTGGTTAACACACAATGAATGAAAGCCTGATAAACCTGATGCATCTTCGTTCTGCAGCGTCAGCACGATAGTTTTACGCTGGCGTTCCATGAAAAACGAACGATGGCGCAATACCACGCTGATATCTACAAAATAGTGGAAATAACTATCAGGACGATTGGCTTCCAGTTCTGCAAGTGTGCCGTAGGTATCTACTTCCATGATAGGCATTACGTCTTGGAGAATATGGCGAAGCCCCAATGCTGCAAGTGCATTAGGATCGATGATGGCAATGCGTGGTTTGGGCATGACTGCCCCCTGTTGTGTATTGTGTCTGTCCATTGTGTTTTCGAAAACTTCCGCAAAGGTAAAATGAATAATTGGTTCTACCAAATTTTTTTAAACGAATCTGTTTGATGGATATACCATACAGGCTGTTAGACTGCTGAGAATATAGCATGTACTTGCTTTAATAGGTGTTCGGTCGATGTTCGATAAACGCTGAAATAAGCCATCGAACACCACCGGTAAGGCTATGTCATACAAAGCTTTAAACTCAAGTGGTGTTCGAGTGTTCGATAATAATTGAAAACAGAGATTTATGTATGCTATCATACCCTCGTTTGGAGTATGATGAACCTTCCTGTTAAACCACTGATAGAGGCTGAAAGACACACGAGAAAACAAAAGCAGGACTTCCCAAACGAGAAATCCTGCTGATGATATCATGTCTTTGCTTATCTACGAAAGGAAACCAAGCAAGGCACCGGCAGCAACAGCCGAACCGATTACACCGGCTACATTCGGACCCATGGCGTGCATGAGAAGGAAGTTGTGACGGTCGTATTCCAATCCGAGGTTGTTGGAAATACGTGCTGCCATAGGTACGGCACTTACACCAGCGTTTCCAATCAGTGGATTCAACTTCTTATCCTTTGGCAAGAAGAGGTTCATAATCTTCACGAAACATACACCGCTCATAGTGGCGATGATGAATGCACCAGCACCGATAGCGAAGATATAGATGGTGTTTATAGTCAGGAACTCTGATGCCTGAGTAGAACAACCTACGGTCAAACCAAGAAGCATTACCACGATGTCGTTCAGAGCAGCACCAGCTGTCTTTGCCAAACGAGTGGTCTTGCCCGATTCTTTCAGCAGATTACCGAAGAAGAGCATACCCAAAAGAGGAAGGCCTGAAGGCACGATGAATGTGGTGAGAAGCAATCCAACGATAGGGAACAGAATACGCTCGGTCTGACTTACCTGACGCGCTGGCTTCATCTTGATGACGCGCTCCTTTTTGGTGGTAAGCAGACGCATCAATGGTGGCTGAATCAGTGGAACAAGAGCCATGTAGGAGTAAGCACAAACGGCAATGGCACCCATGAGGTTGGGAGACAATTTTGATGAAAGGAAGATGGCTGTAGGACCATCGGCGCCACCAATGATAGCAATACCAGCAGCCTGGTTTGGCTCGAAACCCAATATCAAAGCGAACATATATGCACCGAAGATACCAAACTGTGCTGCGGCTCCAATGAGCATCAGTTTAGGATTGGCCAACAGGGCAGAGAAGTCTGTCATGGCACCAATGCCAAGGAAGATAAGTGGCGGATACCATCCCTGGCGGACACCTTGATAGAAGATGTTCAGCACAGAGTTGTCTTCATAAAGTCCAATCTCCAGTCCGGCATCAGCACGGAAGGGAATATTGCCCAGAATGATGCCTAATCCAATGGGGACAAGCAATAGGGGCTCGAAGTCCTTCTTGATGGCAAGCCAGATGAAAAGGGCTCCGACTGCTATCATGATGAGGTTTCCAGCCGTAGCATTGGCAAAACCAGTGTAGGTCAGAAACTCATTGAAGTTTTCTGCTATGAAATGTAAGAAATCCATAATCTTGCGTGTTTATCACATTTTTTATTTATCGATTAACCGATGGTCAGCAGTGCGCTGCCTTCCATTACGACATCACTTACATTGACATTGATAGCGGTTACGGTACCTGCGTATTCTGCCTCGATGTTGTTCTGCATCTTCATGGCTTCAAGCACGACAAGTGTATCGCCAATGGCTACGGTGTCACCGACCTTCACATTGATAGAAGTGATGGTGCCTGGCAGTGGAGCCTTTACTACATTGCCACTTCCTGCTGCTGCAGGAGCGGCAGCCTGAACCGGCTTTGTTGTTGGTGCAGCGGCTGCAGGAGCAACGGGAGCTGCAACCTTTGGCTTCACAATAGTAGGATGCTTAGCTGCATTGATAGGCTGCTGGAGCTCTACTTCAAACGGAATTCCGTTTACGTTTACTTTGGCGATGTTGCCTTCTACTTCCTCGATTTCTACATCGTAGTCAACACCTTGTACTTTATACTGATATTTCTTCATTGTTATAATGCGTTATTAGTGGTTGTGGGAATTTGGGGAGCTGCATGGTCGGTGGGAACGACGGGATCGTGGAAATGTGTCATTTGTGAATATTCGTCATCCCAACGGGTTGGTTTCGGCTGGATGGTAATCACACCGCTTTCTACGTCGTGAACATCATCCTCATATTGACTGAGGGCCATACCGATGACCGCCATATATATTTCACGGTCGATACCTTTTGTTTTCAGACCATCTTGCAATACGTTACCAGTGATGCGGCTAACCTCCATTGCTGTCTCAACAGTTTTGGTGATTGGTTTAAGTGGTTGTTTGTTTGCCACCTTCTTCGCTGTTTCAAGATGCTTCATAAGCAGACCGAACAAGGAGAATACAATCCAAAGCAGGGCTAAGCAAACGAATACAATACCCATTGCCATGATGGTAATGGCAAATCCATGGGGGTCTTCGCGTTTAAACTTGTCAACCTTTGATTCGCTAACAGTAGTGATGTTGGATATACCTGGAGTAACACGGTCGGCTGATTTTACTTCCCAGTCGGCGGCTGTGCCGTTGTTGGCTATACGAGCATACGATTGATCGGCTTTCAGTACCGGTACGGTGACTGAGTCAATCAATTGTGTGGCATTACCGTTGTAGAGTGCAATCCACAATGACTTTGTAGAGTCAACAGGTGTTGTCAGATGCAGTGAACCCAAATGGGGCTGACTGTTGAGAAAGAGTACAAGGTGCTGACGACCACTCAAGTTTGTGCGCACTTCTCCGTTGGGGATGATGCTCATGCGCTTGATGCGTTCGGGCACGCTCATAGAACGCTGGAGAACGGAGCGGTCAGTGGTGATATACATACCACGGATATTATAGGTTGAGTGGGAGATGTTCTCTATCTCAACCCATGCTTCACGCTTTCCGTATTCGTCCTGCAGGCTGGCGCGGTTGTTGGTCATCACTTCGTTTAGCTTGATGCTTGCATCCATTTGGGCATGCATGGCGGAAGTGCCTGCCAGCAACATTGCGCTTAACAGAAATCCGAATTTTGTCATGTTAGTAATGTAATGTATTATTTATGTAAGTTTTTCGTGTTATATGTATTATCGGCTGTTATCCGCAGAAGAACAGCACGATGATTTGGGCCGTGAAGATGCGAAGGAACATCGACAGCGGATAAACTGTGGAGTAACCTACAGCAGGGGCTTCACGAGAACAGATGGAATTGGCGTATGCCAATGCGGGTGGGTCGGTATAGGTACCGGCAATCATTCCTGCGATGGTGAAATAGTTGAATTTGAAATAAAGACGAGCTATAGGACCTACGATGAGGATTGGAATGATGGTTATGAGGAAACCGGTCATTACATAGAGCAGACCGTCACCTTCTACAACAGTCTCAAAGAAGTTGGCTCCTGCCTTGATTCCCACACTTGCTAAGAAGAGTACCAGACCGATTTCGCGCAACATCATATTGGCCGATGTCGTTGTATAGGTTACCAATTTTACTTTATAACCATAACGTCCGATAAGGATAGCGATAATCAGCGGACCACCTGCAATACCGAGCTTCATTGGAACAGGCATTCCTGGGAATGCTACGGGCAGTGAACCGAAGATAATACCGATGATGATGCCCACAAAGATTGTAGCAATGTTTGGTGCATCAAGGCGACGGATAGAGTTACCCATCTCGTTGGCTACACGGTCAACAGCGTCTTCTGGACCTACTACCATAATGCGGTCACCCACTTGAAGAGGCAGACTGCTGGAGGCAAAGATATCCATGCCCTGACGGGTGATACGGGTTACATTGACACCATGTACACTTGAGAAATGCAACGATGCCAGCGATTTTCCGTTCATCTTGGGGTTGGTTACCAAGACACGCTTTGATACGAAAGGTTGGTCCTGTTGTTCCCAGTTGACCTGTATCACTGGACCGATAAAGGCGATGATAGCCTCGGCATCAGCTTCTGTACATACAATATAGAGTTGGTCACCTTTGTGGAATACGGTGTTGCGGTTTGGAATGCTCACGTGACCTTCGTGCAGAATACGTGAACATACAAAGTCGCGGTTCAAAAAGTCGTGAACCTGTAACATCGTTTTTCCTTCAAGGTAAGTGTTGGTCACTTCAAGGTGCATCTTGTGAGGCTTCTGATTGGCTTTCACACCTTCATGCTCGTTGAGTTCGTCTTCTTCTTTCTCCAAGCGAACCTTGCATATATACCTTATTAATATAGTGGCACCAATAATACCCAATACACCGAGTGGATAAGCACAAGCGTAAGCCGATGCTATCTGTGGTGCATTGTCGGTAAATACCGAACCCAGTGCTTCGTTGGCAGCACCAAGTCCTGGTGTGTTGGTCACAGCACCATAGAGCGTACCGACCATCATTGGTAGGTTGCAGACGTTGGATGTGTCGAAGAAGATGAAGTAGCAGGCAAACATCACAAGGATGTTGAGTAGGATAGTCGTTATGGCCAATCCGTTCAGCTTGATGCCTGTAGTACCAAAACTCTCAAAGAAACCAGGTCCAACCTGTAGTCCTATCATGAAGACAAACAGTATAAGACCGAAGTCTTGAATAAATGTCAAGATGGGAAGTGGGGCAGTAAATCCAATGTGGCCAGCCACAATGCCAGCAAACAACACAAAGGTGACACCCAGCGAGATGCCTCCAATCTTGATTTTCCCCAAATATACACCAGCGGCAATCACCACGGCATACAGTAGCGCAATATGCGCCACAGAATCAGTTGTGGTAAATAAATCTTGTAACCATTGAAATGCTTCCATAACATGCTTTTTCTTACAGCGTGCAAAGGTAGCCAAAAATTGCGCAATGGCATAATTTTTGTGCATCTTTTTTTTATAAATATCAAAATATTATTAAATCTTTCGGTGGTTCAAAAATTATTTGTAACTTTGTAGGCCGCAATACATGTGTGCATAACCGAATTTGACTACAACGAAATAACTTACATAATCATTCAAACTATGGCTAACAAAGAAAAACTCTTCACCGAGTTTCAGGCGCCAACCACACAAGAGTGGCTGGACAAGATTGAAGTCGATCTGAAAGGTGCTGACTTCCAGAAACGACTCGTGTGGAGAACCAATGAGGGTTTCAACGTACAACCCTTCTACCGCCGTGAAGATCTGGCAAACTTGAAAACTCCAGATGCACTTCCCGGTGAGTTCCCATTCGTTCGTGGAAATAAAAAAGACTCTAACGAGTGGTATGTTCGACAGAACATCGTCGTTACCGATCCTGTAGAGGCCAACAAAAAGGCACTCGACATCCTGATGAAGGGTGTAAATTCTATCGGATTCCGTTTTGACGGTGATCTTGTTAGTGCCGATTTTATCGACAAATTACTGAAAGATATCCGTTTGGATATTGTAGAGGTCAGCTATCGTACATGCCCATGTCATGTTCTTGAACTGGCAGAAATTCTGAAGGCTTACTTCGAGAAGGAAGGCTATGACAAGGAAAAAATCGTGGGTGGTGTAGGTTTCGATCCCATAGACAAGATGATCCAAAAGGGTAAGGATACCAGCAAGGTACTTGCCAAACTCCCTCAGGTGGTTGAGGCTTTCAAGGAATATCCCAATCTGCGCTGCGTTATGGTACACACCGACACGCTGAACAATGCCGGTGCATATATCGTACAGGAACTCGGCTATGCCCTTGCTTGGGGTAATGAGTATCTGCAGCAGTTGGTGGATGCCGGCGTAGATGTAGATCTTGCAGCCAAGAGCATCAAGTTCTATATGGGCGTTTCTGAAAACTATTTCATGGAAATTGCCAAGTTCCGCGCAGCTCGTCTGTTGTGGGCCCAGATTGTAAAACAGTACGAGCCTAAGTGCGACTGCTCTTGCAAGATGGTAATCAACGCTTCTACTTCTACTTACAACCAAACTGTGTTTGACAGCTATGTTAACCTGCTCCGCTCACAGACAGAGGCAATGAGTGCTGCTCTTGGCGGTGTTCATTCACTTGTCGTAACTCCGTTTGACGTAGTATATGAGAAACCAACCGATTTCTCAGAGCGCATTGCTCGCAACCAGCAGTTGCTCATCAAGGAAGAGAGCCATTTCGATCGTATCGTCGATCCTTCTGCCGGTTCTTACTATATCGAACACCTCACTGATGCGTTGGCTCAGGAGGCTTGGAAGATTTTCCTCAAAGTGGAAGAAGAAGGCGGATTCCTCGCTGCTGTTAAGAATGGCACCGTACAGGATGATATCAATGCTACCAATGTGAAGCGTCACGGCGATGCTGCTAAGCGCAAAGAGTTCCTTCTCGGAACAAACCAGTTCCCCAACTTCACAGAGAAGAGCGAAGGCAAACGCGCCCTCGGACCTTGTGCATGTGGTTGTGGAAAGGCAGAAGAAACTCCTATCAAGAAGCTCGAAACCACTCGTTTGGCTGCCGACTTCGAGAATCTCCGCATCCATACTGAAGAGGCCAAGACACCTACTGCGTTTATGTTGACCATTGGTAATTTGGCTATGCGTCAGGCTCGTGCACAGTTCTCTTGCAACTTCTTGGCTTGTGCCGGTTATAAAGTTATCGACAATCTCGGCTTCAAGACCGTAGAGGAAGGCGTTGATGCTGCACTTAAGGCTGGTGCTGATATCGTAGTACTCTGTTCGTCAGACGATGAATATGCAGAGTATGCCATCCCCGCATTCAAATATTTGGACGGACGTGCCATGTTTGTAGTGGCAGGTGCTCCTGCATGCATGGACGACCTGAAGGCCGCTGGCATTGAGAACTTCGTACACGTTCGTTGCAACGTGCTTGAGACTTTGAAAGAGTACAATCAAAAGTTAGGCATCTAAAGTTATGAGAAAAGATTTCAAGAACATCGATATTTATGCCGGCATCCACGCCACCGATGGCGCAGCCTGGCTGAAAGAGAACCACATCGTGCCTAACTGGAAGACACCAGAGCACATTGAGGTTCGCCCCGTATATACCAAAGAAGACCTTGAAGGCATGGAGCACCTCGACTTCACAGCAGGTATCCCTCCATATCTCCGCGGTCCGTATAGTATGATGTATCCATTCCGCCCATGGACTATCCGTCAGTATGCCGGATTCTCTACTGCAGAGGAGTCGAATGCATTCTACCGTCGTAACCTCGCCAGTGGTCAGAAAGGTCTGTCTGTAGCCTTCGACCTGCCCACCCACCGTGGTTATGACCCCGACAACGCTCGCGTAGTTGGCGACGTTGGTAAAGCAGGTGTATCTATCTGTAATGAAGAGAATATGAAGGTGCTCTTCTCAGGTATTCCCTTGAACAAGATGTCTGTTTCGATGACCATGAACGGAGCTGTGCTTCCTATTTTGGCATTCTATATCGTGGCAGGTCTGGAGCAGGGTGCTAAACTGGAAGAGATGGCAGGAACTATTCAGAACGATATTCTGAAAGAGTTCATGGTGCGTAATACCTATATTTATCCACCTGCATTCTCAATGAAGATTATTGCCGACATCTTTGAGTTTACCTCACAGAAGATGCCTAAGTTCAACAGTATCTCTATCTCAGGTTACCACATGCAGGAAGCTGGTGCTACTGCCGACATCGAATTGGCATATACACTTGCCGACGGTATCGACTATCTGCGTACTGGTGTTAATGCAGGTATTGATGTGGATGCTTTTGCACCCCGTCTGTCGTTCTTCTGGGCTATCGGTATGAATCACTTCATGGAGATTGCCAAGATGCGTGCAGGTCGTCTGTTGTGGGCTAAGATTGTGAAGAGCTTCGGTGCTAAGAATCCAAAGTCACTCGCTCTGCGTACCCACTCTCAGACTTCAGGTTGGTCGCTGACCGAGCAGGATCCTTTCAACAATGTAGGCCGTACCTGTATTGAGGCTATGGCAGCTGTATTGGGTCATACTCAGTCGCTCCACACCAATGCTCTTGACGAGGCTATTGCCCTGCCTACTGACTTCTCTGCTCGTATTGCTCGTAATACCCAGATCTATATTCAGAACGAGACTAAAGTCTGCAAGCAGATTGACCCATGGGCAGGTTCATACTATGTAGAGACCCTGACCAACGAGCTCGTTCATAAGGCTTGGGAGCATATTCAGGAAATCGAGAAACTTGGTGGTATGGCAAAGGCTATTGAAACTGGTCTGCCTAAGATGCGTATTGAAGAGGCAGCTGCCCGCACTCAGGCACGTATCGACTCTGGTGTACAGACCATTGTTGGTACCAACAAGTATCGTCTCGACCATGAAGATCCTATCGATATCCTCGAGGTTGATAATACAGCAGTACGCAAACAGCAGGAAGAGTGCTTGGCAGAGGTACGCGCTTCACGTGATGAAGCCGCTTGTCAGGCAGCCCTCAAGGCTATTACCGAGTGCGTCCGCGACTTCAAGGAAGGCCGCAAGAGCGAGAACAACCTGCTCGATTTGGCAGTGAAAGCAGCTCAGTTGCGTTGTACTCTTGGTGAGATCAGTGATGCCTGCGAAGAAATCGTAGGTCGTTATAAAGCAGTAATCAGAACCATTTCAGGCGTGTATAGTTCAGAAAGCAAGAACGACTCCGACTTTGAGAAAGCCTGCGAGTTGACCGAGAAGTTTGCGAAGAAGGAAGGTCGCCGTCCCCGTATCTTCGTTGCGAAGATGGGTCAAGACGGTCACGACCGTGGTGCAAAGGTAGTAGCCACCGGTTATGCCGACTGTGGTTTCGACGTGGATATGGGACCATTGTTCCAGACACCTGCCGAGGCTGCACGTGAGGCAGTTGAGAACGACGTACATATTGTTGGTGCATCGTCACTCGCCGCAGGTCACAAGACCTTGATACCTCAGCTGATTGAGGAATTGAAGAAGCTTGGACGTGAAGACATCATGGTTATTGCCGGTGGTGTGATTCCCGCACAGGACTACGACTTCCTCTATAAAGCCGGTGTTGCCGCCATCTTCGGTCCTGGTACATCTGTTGCCAAGGCTGCCTGTGAGATGATGAAGATTCTTCTCGACGAGGAATAATTCGTACGCAGTAATCGTACATCGTACGAATATCCGATATCAAGAGCGTGTCATGACGTTGTGTCATGGCGCGCTTTTTATATTGTTATCTTTGTAAAGCAGTTCAAATCGATAACGATATGATGTTGTGTCGCGGTGGGTATTTTGTATGTTATCTATATGAGTATTACAAAAATTTACGTTAAACATCTGCCGATGTGTAAGTGAATTCATTTTTTCTTTGTACCTTTGCAGCCGTGAGAAAAAATATGCTCATCATATTGCTCTTTTTCGTCATTACATTTGTAATGGCGGAAATGCCTCGTTTGACCTTTCCTATACTTGGAGCGGCCAATACTGATGTGTCTGATTCTGTGGGTAAAGAGCAGACGGTCAATACACGGTTGTTGCCCCATAGTGCCAAGTCCGACAGTACTGTACTTGATACCACAACACAGGTTTTTGCTGATACCGCAAAGATGGATTCATTGCAAAAAGCCATCTGGATGCACAACAAAGCTATTGACGACTCTTTGCGTGCCGACTCTATCAATCGCCAGCGTAAGAATGGTATTGATGCTCCAGTGGAATATACTGCTGAAGACTCTATGACCTATGAAGGTGCTTCAGGTTTAGCCCATCTGTATGGCCAGTCCCATGTGAAATATCAGGATATGGATTTGCAGAGTGATCAAATCTTCATGCAACTCGATTCCAGTTTGGTACATGCTACAGGTTCGCTCGACTCTCTCGGTAAGAAATTCGGTACACCAATATTCAAGATGGGTAGTGACTCTTATGAGAACGACACTATAGCTTTTAATTTCAAGACCAAAAAGGGACTCATCAGCGATGTATATACCCAGCAGGATGATGGCTATATGACTGCCCAATTGGCTAAGCGTGGAGCCAATGGTGAGATTTATTTGCAACACGGTCGTTATACTACCTGCGACAAAGATCATCCCGATTTCTATATAGCCTTGTCACGTGCCAAGATGCGCCCAGGTAAGGATGTCGTGTTCGGTCCTGCTTATTTGGTAGTAGCAGATGTGCCATTGCCATTTGCCATACCTTATGGTTTCTTCCCCTTCAGTAAGAGTTATTCTTCTGGTTTTATCATGCCTACCTATGGTGATGAAACATCGCGCGGTTTCTATCTCCGAGATGGTGGTTACTATTTTGCCATCAACGACAAGATGGACCTGAAACTGTTGGGTGAAATCTATACCAAAGGATCGTGGGGACTCTCTGCAGCCTCCAACTATCGCAAACGCTATAAGTACAGCGGTTCGTTTTTTGCCAGTTACCAGAATACGGTGAATGGCGAAAAGAATATGCCCGATTATACCAAAGCCACCAGCTTCAAGGTGCAATGGAGTCACCGTCAAGACAGCAAAGCCAATCCCTATAGCACTTTGTCTGCCAGTGTGAACTTTGCCACATCGAGCTATGAGCGCAACAACCTCACTTCGATGTACAATCCGCAGGCAATGACACAATCTACACGTACCAGCTCGGTATCATGGAGTACCACATTCTCCAGTATCGGCATGAGCTTGAGCTCAACGTTCAACCTCAACCAGAACATGCGTGACTCGACTATCGCCCTGACATTACCCGACCTCAACATCTCTATTTCGCGTTTCTATCCTTTCAAGCGTCGTCATGCTGTAGGTAAGGAACGCTGGTATGAGAAGATTTCTATGAGCTATACCGGACAGTTGAGCAATAGCATCAGTACCAAGGAAGACCGTTTGATGCACTCCAGCTTGACACGCGATTGGCGCAACGGTATGCAGCATAGCATCCCCATTAGCGGCAATTTTACCTTGTTTGGCTATCTGAATATCAATCCGTCGTTGACCTTCACCGACCGTATGTACACGCAGAAGCAGGAACTTTCGTGGGACGAAGCCACACAGACTGAGAAACGCGATACCTTGCAGGGATTCTATAATGTCTATAACTGGGCTTTCAGTGTTTCGGCTTCTACCAAGCTCTATGGTATGTATATCCCCAGTCGTAAAGTATTCGGCGACAAGATCATGGCGGTTCGCCACGTGGTGACACCATCTGTCAGTTTCAACTATGCACCAGACTTCAGTGCGTCGCGCTATGGATTCTACAAGACCTATCAGAAGACCGATGCCGATGGCAATGTGTCGCTTGTAGAGTATTCACCCTATGAGGGATCGCTCTATGGTGTGCCAGGTCGTGGCAAAACTGGTAGTATCTCGATGGATTTGTCCAACAATATCGAGATGAAAGTGAAGAGCGATGCCGACTCTACGGGGGTGAAGAAAATCAGTATCATCGATGAATTGGGAGCCTCAATGTCGTATAACATGGCAGCAGAGGAACGTCCATGGAGTGACCTCTCTACACGTTTACGTTTGAAACTCACCAAGAGTTATACGTTGAATATCAATGCGGTATTTGCCACTTATGCTTATGAAGCCGATTCCGTAGGTGCCCGTCCTTACATTGGAACCCACACCGAATATAGTAAGGGCCGCTTCGGTCGTTTCCAGGGCATGTCGCAAAACCTCTCTTATACGCTCGATAACAAGAAAGTGAGCGACCTTATCAAGTGGTTGAAGGGCGAACGTCCTAAGCGTAAGAACGACCGCGACAGTCGTGCTAATCGTGATGACGACTACGATACAGGTGTTGAAACCAATGTCGATGAGGATATGGAACGTGGAAAACATGGTGCCCGTAAGGATAATGCCGGCAAGGCAGAGACCGACGAAGACGGTTATATGGCTTTCAATCTTCCTTGGTCGCTCAGTTTGGGTTATGGTGTCACCATGCGAGAAAACACCAGTGGCAAGTTCAATTACGATTCGATGCGCTATCCTTATAAGTTCACCCAGAACCTCAATGTCAGCGGTAACCTTCGCATTTCCGATGGTTGGAACATCTCTTTCTCTTCTGGTTATGACTTTGAGAACCATAAGATTTCAATGACCACTGCGTCACTGTCGCGCGACCTCCATTGCTTCAATATGTCGTGCTCGGTGGTGCTGGCACCCTATACGAGCTACAATTTCTCGTTCCGATGCAATGCAGCAACCTTGACCGATGCGCTGAAATACGATAAGCGCAGCAGCTATTCCAACGCGGTACAATGGTACTAAATCTATGGCAGAACTACCCGCACTCGTCAAAGACCTTGCCCTCATCCTTGTGGTGGCAGCATTTGTCACGCTTATCTTCAAGCGACTGAAACAGCCTCTTGTCCTTGGATATATCGTAGCAGGATTCTTAGTGTCACCGCAGATGCCCTATACCATGTCGGTGATGGATCGTGCCAATGTGCAGATGTGGGCAGATATCGGTGTGATCTTTCTTTTGTTTTCCCTGGGTCTCGATTTTTCTTTCAAGAAGATCGTGAAGATGGGCATGGCTCCCGTCATAGCCGCTTGTACCATCATCTTCTGTATGATGATGGCAGGAATTGTAGTGGGCAAGGCATTCGGTTGGACCCACATGGACTCCATCTTCCTTGGCGGTATGTTGGCTATGTCGTCCACCACTATTATATATAAGGCATTCGATGACATGGGACTTCGCCAACAGCGATTCGCAGGAATGGTGATGAGTGTGCTGATACTGGAAGATGTGCTTGCCATTGTGATGATGGTGATGCTGTCTGCCATAGCTGGTGGTAGCAGTCCCGATGGTGGTCAGATGGTCGAGAGTGTATTGCGTATCGGATTCTTCTTGGTGCTTTGGTTTGTGGTCGGCATCTTTTTTATCCCTGCCTTCCTTCGTGCCACGCGCCGATTGATGAATGAAGAGACGCTACTCATCGTGGCGCTTGGCCTCTGTTGTTTCATGGCAGTATTCTCCACCAAGGTCGGCTTTAGCAGTGCCTTTGGTGCATTTGTCATGGGTAGTATTCTTGCCGAAACGGTCGAAGCTGACAAAATCGTGCGTTTGGTCGAACCAGTGAAAAATCTCTTCGGTGCTATTTTCTTCGTGTCGGTGGGTATGTTGGTCGAACCGCAGGTGCTGGTCGATTACGCCTGGCCCATCATCGCTATCACATTGACCATTCTTATCGGTCAGTCGGTATTTGGTTCGTTGGGATATCTCATCAGTGGCAATCCGTTGAAGACAGCCATGAAGTGTGGATTCTCTATGGCCCAGATAGGTGAATTTGCCTTTATCATTGCATCGTTGGGCTTGTCGCTTGGTGTCATAGGCCATTTTCTCTATCCAGTGGTCGTGGCAGTATCAGTTGTCACAACCTTCCTGACACCATATATGATACGCCTGGCTGAACCCTGTTACAATATCATGGAGCGCCATCTGCCTAAGAAATGGATAGTGGCACTCAACCACATCACGATATCTCATCCGCAGACACCCTCTGCAGAAAACAAATGGAAGAGTCTATTGATACAGATGCTCCGTAATACGGTTATCTACAGCATCCTTTCCATTGCTGCCATCGCGTTGATGTTCACCTTCTTCTTGCCATTTGTGCGCAGTTTTTTCCCCTCTTACGAACTTCACTGGTATGCCAATGCCATCTGCGGCATATTGACCGTGCTTATCATTTCGCCTTTCCTTCGTGCAATGGTGGTTAAGAAAAACCACTCTGATGAGTTTAAGGCACTGTGGGCAGAGAGTTGGGTCAACCACTTCCCGTTGATATTTACCATCATCGTTCGTGTGGTATTGGCTTGTGCTTTTGTCTTCTATATCATCAACTATCTGAGTCGTTTCAAGAATGCCATCATCATCTCCATAGCGTTGGCATTGGTTGTACTGATGGTATTGTCGCGCGGATTGAAGAAAGGAAGCATACAGATGGAGCGCCTCTTCATTCAGAACCTCCGTTCTCGCGATATTGAGGCACAAGTGCATGGTCGTCGCCGCCCACTTTATGAAGGGCATTTGCTCGACCGTGATGTCCACATGGCAGACTTCGATATTCCCTTCAACACCCGTTGGATGGGCAAGACCCTTCGTCAGTTGGCACTTGGTCAGCAGTTTGGTGTGCATGTCAGCAGTATTCTTCGTGCCGGTCATCGGTTGAATATTCCCGATGGCAACTATGTCATCTTCCCTGGCGACCGACTACAGGTAATCGGTAACGACGATCAGCTCCGCCAGTTGGGCGAAGCCATTAAGCGTGAGGTGTTGGGTGATGATATTGATTTCGAGAAGCGCGAAATGAAGCTCCGTCAGATGGTCATCACCGGTTCAAGTCCTTTTGTTGGCAAGACCCTTGAAGAGAGTGGCATCCGTTCACAATACAGCTGCATGGTAGTCGGATTGGAGGAAGGAAAGGAAAACCTCTCTCAGATTCATCCCAAACGCAAGTTCCAGAAAGGCGATATCATCTGGGTGGTTGGTGAAAAAGAAAGCCTTGAGGCAATCCTCAAGGCTTGATATCGGTATCGTTTCCGATTTTTCTTAGACCTTGTCAGGTCTGTTTATCTTTATGCTTAGTCGTTATATCCAGCAGTAAGTTCGCAGATTTTCACGATAACATTCATGGCTTTCTCCATCGACTGTATTGATACAAACTCGTATGGTCCATGGAAATTCACACCACCAGCGAAGATATTGGGGCAGGGCAGACCTTTGAACGAAAGCTGTGCACCGTCGGTACCACCGCGTATCGGACTGACCTTTGGAGCCACACCAGTATCTTGCATGGCACGCAATACGAGGTCTATCACGTGCATCTGTGGATCAATTTTCTCCTTCATGTTGTAATACTGGTCGCTAACCACAGCCTCTACAGTTCCCTCACCGTATTTTTCATTCATCTTCTCTGCACACTGCATGATGAAGTGTTTGCGGTCTTCAAACTTCTCGCGATCATGGTCGCGAATGATATAGTTCAGCTTTGCCAGTTCTATATTCGACTGGATGCCCAGCAGGTGATAGAAGCCCTGATAGCCTTCGGTGGTTTCTGGTGTTTCGTTTTCGGGCAACATCTTGGCAAACTCCGCAGCCAGTGCATTGGCATTGATCATCTTGCCTTTTGCATATCCTGGGTGTACGCTCACTCCCTTGATTGTGATTTTGGCAGAAGCGGCATTGAAGTTTTCAAATTCCAATTCGCCCACATCACCGCCGTCCATGGTGTATGCCCATTCGCATCCAAACTTCTCTACATCGAAGTGATGGGCGCCCATACCGATTTCTTCATCGGGGTTGAAAGCCACTCTGATCTTGCCGTGCTTAATCTCTTTGTGTTCTTGCAGATAAACCATGGCCTGTACGATTTCGGCAATACCCGCCTTGTCGTCTGCACCGAGCAGAGTGTGTCCGTCTGTCACAATGAGGTCTTCGCCCACGTGTTGTAACAGTTCGGGAAATTTCTTCGGACTGGATATGATACCCTCCGACAGCAGGATATCCGTACCATTATAGTTTTGCACAATCTGTGGTTTGATATCTGCACCAGAGCAGTCAGGGCTTGTATCATAGTGTGAGATGAAACCGATGGTGGGCACCTCTTCTTTGATATTCCCCTTGAGCGTGGCGTAGAGATAACCTTTCTCGTCGAGTTCCACGTCGTCGAGCCCCTCGCGTTCCAGTTCTTTCTTCAGATATTCCGCAAACAACAGTTGTTTGCTTGTACTTGGCACAGTCTGGCTTTCTTCGCTCGACTGTGTGTCAAATTTCACGTAATTCAGGAATCTTTCTGTTATATCCATATTTGCTTATTGCTATTGTTTCTGTCTGCGAAATTACGAATAATTAGGCGAACCGCCAAATATAATGTAGTTTTTTAGGTTAAATTGTAGCTGTTCTGCCTATGCGCTTGAGGTGTGGTAATCTTCTATTGCGGTAGATTTTTGTCTATACACTCCACGTTTGTAGCAGCTTTTGCCTTGGCACACATAAAATTTTAGTTTTCAGAAAATTTCGACCACTCGACCACAGAAGTGTGCATCGTGCTATCATACAGCAGTTTAGGTGGTGGTCGAAGCTGTTTCTATCGACCACCCATCGACCACCGCCAAAATAGTTTTTAAAATTTCACCGAATAATACGTTATATACGTATTGTCAGACATTTCCAAACCTTTGGCAAAGGTATTGCCCAACGTTTGGTAAGAGTGTTTTCCAACGTTTGGCAAAAATGTTTTCCAACGTTTGGCAAAAGTGTTTTCCAACGTTTTAAAAATATCTTTTCAATGTTTGATAAAGGTGTTTTCCAATGTTTGATAATGGTGTTATCCAACGTTTGATAAGAGTATTATCCAATATTGGATAAAGGTATTATCCAACGTTTGATAAAAGTTTCTGCAATATTGTATAACTGTTCTTATCTGCTAACGTAAAACAAACGTAAAACAATTGGAACTTTCACTTGCATCGTAAGCAGGATTTTTGCAATCGTTTCTCGGTGGTCGATGTGTGGTCGATGGAAATAGTTTCGACCACCGGCAAAAACCTGAATGTCAAGAGGTTATGCGTGTTTGTGGTCGTGTGGTCGAAAAAACAAAAAACTTTTTTTGTATCTTCGGCTTGCCGATGGCAAGTTTGATTATTCCTTGCTTTTGTTGTAGATGTCTTTAAGGATGAGTCCCGCCAGGGTAAAGCCGAATATGCCAGTGATGTGGAGCAACGAACCGTTGATCTGTGCTTTCCGCGCATTCCAATCGTGATGTGCCAGTTCGGGATTGCCTTCCTGTGTGTCGGTTGGCGCAAAGGTAGCATCTACGGAGTTGTCGGGACCTAAGTTGGGCAGTAACTCCTGACTAAACACACATAGGAACTTACGCGCAGGGCGCCGCTTCAGACTGCGGAATTTGTGGCGCAGGGCAGCTCCCAACGGACAACCTTTGACTTTCCAAAACTCAGCCACCTCTATCTTGGTAGGGTCCATCTTCAGCGCAGCCCCCATCGACGAGAAGAATTTTGCCTTGGTGCGACATGCACACTCGATGAGCAACAGTTTGTCGCGAAGGCTGTCGATGGCATCTACTATATAGTCGTACTCCTCAAGATGGAAACTCTCGGCAGTCGTTTCGTCGAATATCATCTGCAGGGCAGTGATATCTGCATGAGGGTTGATGTCGAGAAGATGTTCTTTGAGTGCATCCACCTTGACACGTCCCACGGTTTTTGTAGTAGCCATGAGTTGACGATTGACATTGCTGATAGCCACTTTGTCAGAATCAACAATGGTGATATGGCGTACGCCAGAACGCACCAATGCTTCTACACACCAACTGCCCACGCCACCTACACCGAAGACGATGACACGTTTAGATTGAAGCGACTGGAGGATGTCTTCACCCACCAGTCGCTCTGTACGGTTAAAAATGCCTTGTTCTATATCCATGCTTATTTCACAGCAACTTTCGTGCCATCTACCACATAGATGCCTGCTGCAACGGGAATGCTGACAGGTTGTCCTGCTGTTGCTTTAACTTCAGCCACCTTCTGTCCGTTCAGCTTGTATATATTGACAGTCTTGTTGCGGTCTGTCGTGATGTTGATTTGACCATGGTCACCGCGGATATAGGTTTTGCTGATATCCACCTTGCCAATGCCCGTACCACCTTCGGCGCCAGCCACATAGGCTATGACAATGAAAGGAGGAACTTCATAACCACCATATCCATTAGTCAACCAAAGGTTCCACTTGGGTAGAGAAGTCCTAATTTCATATTGTTCAGAAGCACCTGAGCTATCGTTGCCATACATATTTTTGTCCAATTGTACATAAATAGTTTTACTGCCTATAGCTTCGGGTGTGAAGGTCGCTGTCAGTTGGGTGATGGTGCCGTTGCCAGGTAACGCAACCGCATCTCTGCATGAAGCACCATAAGCGTATGTTTCAGCATTATAGCCATGAACATTCCAGCCAGCATAGGATGCGCCGCCATTGTTTTGAATATCGTACCGAACCACCAGTTTATCGTCTTTTACTTTTGGAGCCTTTATCTTGTCTTCACCCCAATAGGCCTTCTCTGTTTCAAACTCATCGCTGGCATTGGTTACAACTTGTACCAATTCGAGTTGTGGAATCCCAGAGGGTGTTGCGGTAAACTTCTTGGCGCTGACCAGCTCGGTACCAGAATCCGCATCTTTTACCCAAAGGTAGAATTCTTCAGCAGGAACAGGGATAGCCACCTCACGTAATGACTTGCCTTTAGCAGGTACACTTACATAGACATTGACACCGTCTTCAGGACAAGTCTGATCTCTGCTGGTATAGACACTGAGCATTCTGAACACATCATTGTCTGTTGCATTGCTAACATCCAGCTTAATGGTATTGCTCTTGCCTGATAGCAATTCGCTTTCTACGATTACCTCAGCGGTCAAAGGATATAACTGCTTGAGACTGGTTTCTGTAGCCTCTACCGTATAGTAGCCCATGCTCTCCAATCCTGCTTCCTTCCAAGTGATATTGTCTTCACTATACACAGGGTAAATGGTGGTAACACCTACAGGGAAAGCGTAGTCTATTTTATAGGTCTTGTCGAACCAGTAGTTTTGTTGGAGATTCTGAACAAAGCTTATGTTAGTAATCAGCTTCATACTGCCGTCAGCAGCTTTAACTCCCCAACCGCAATAGCCAGAGAATGCTTTCGGAGTTCTGTTGATGAAGTAGTTATAGAATTCAATTTTGAAGTTGTCGGTAACACTTGTTCGTGTGTCTTGGGTTATCGTGATTTTAGTATCAGTACTGGCTCCCGTGGCATATACCGGCTTGAATGTTACCAGTGGTATATCCTCTTTACCATTGTCAGGCATGATACCGATAATCATATCGCTACCTTGGTTATAACCATCGGGTGCATTACCCGAACCGATGCCACCCTTTGCAGGATTGAGAATCGTGATGTCGAAATAACCATCTTGATAGCCGCCCCATCCCCAATTGATGTGGTAAAGACCTTTTCCGTCAGAACCATCGCAGACAAACTGGTGTCCACTACTTGAAGATTGTCCGCTGTAGAGAACAGGTCTTTTGGCTATGAGTTCATTGTCAATCAACGTATTCCATTCTTGCATGGAGAATGATTCGCGATAAACAAGCGCCATGAAGTCTTGGTCATAACCAAAATATTTAGACAGACGTTCCGGATTGACAAAAGCACCAGATGATGGGCCATAGTTCATCTGTACTGCTACTCCACAATGATGCATGAGTTTGGCAACGGCATTGGCTTGGTCATCATTAAAATTTCCAGAGTTGTATTGTGGCAGAATATTGTCCCAGTCGTAGGTGCCATCGGTATCTTTGTTGATGCCGGGTACGTTGATGTTATAAGTACCTGTGGTATAGCCAGGAATATCTGCTTGCAGTTGCTTGGGATACTTCCAATAACCCATCACCTGCGCCATGGCAGTTGCCACACATCCTGTGACAGCCCTTTGTCCACTTGTATATTCGGGACACATGCGGTTGTAGGGGTCGCCTTGGTTCCATTGGATGTTGCCCAAGAGTGGAGCTACGGTCGGTTGGGTGTAGGATGCCGACTCGCGTAGCGCCTTAGCTTCGGCAGCTGTGCGCAGAGCATGGGGATTGCCAGCTTTCACATCTTCAACAAATTTCTGATAGGCGGTGATGAACTCGACGTATGCCTCAGGCAATGTGTCTTCGGTGTAGTTGCCTTGCTTGGCATAACCCACAATCTCAGGCAACCGGTCGTCTGCAGAGACGATGGTGTAACCCTTGTTCGTTCCGTTTTCAATCACATAGTAGGCAGGATCGATGCCGTTGGTCTTTTGAACCATTCTCGGTTGGGGCGACATGGCGTCCATGCTGATGCCCAATCGTTCGGCTTGTTGCTGTGCAATTTTGAGTGCTTGTTGGTAACTGCGTGGTCCTGCAAAAGCCATCAGTTGCACAAAGCACATGGCGAAGAGTAGGAGTAAATGTTTTCTCATAAGCTTACTATTTTAACGTGAGTTCGACGAATTAGAATAAGGTCAATTGTCTATCTATAGTCCTTTGAACGGCAATTGTAGGTTTCTTAGGAAAGAAACAATATGCAGCCAAAGCTCCAAGAGTATTGACAATGAAGTTGTCGAAAGATCTGTGTCTGGAATGTTCCACCTGTGCAATATTCTTAAGTTCATCGTTAACGGTCTCTATGATAGCCCGCTTTCTAAGCAAGAGTCTATCTGATATTTTCATGATAGAACCCTTCATGTTGCTTTTTAGTTTCGTGATAAGTTGTATCCCATCAACGAAAAGTTTATCGAATAGGTTCTTGCCTATATACCCCTTGTCTCCAACAAGTTTGCCGTAGATGAAATCAACAAAGGCTTTATATTCCAATGGTTTACGGTCGTCAATATCACCAGGAGTAATCATAAAATTCAGCAATTCTCCTTTTTCATTACATATCAGATGAAGCTTAAAACCGAAGAACCATCCCATAGAACATTTACCTCTTTGAGCGATACCTTTAAATGTCTTATGGATAAGGATTCTCTGGTTCCTACATACACGAAGAGGGGTGCTATCCACGAAACTGATTCCTGTACATTTTCCTAAAAGCACCTTCTTTATAAAGATAGCTAAAGGAATAGCAATGGTCTTCTGGAGTTCCACAAAACGATTGTATGACACAACATTGGGAAACAAGTGTCGAAGATGCACACATACATATTCTTTGTAGAAATGCTTCAAGCAACGAAAGCCTGAACTGTGAAAAAGTATAATGACAACCATAATTTCGGCCTTTGACATAGTCGATTCACGATGGTATTTGCGTTTTAAATTGCTTTTTATGGTGTATTTTTCCATTTGGGCATCAAAAACTTTGCAGAAGTCATCTGCAATACAGAAAATTTCAGTAACTTTGTCCTCGGTGATCATAGCGATTATTGTTTGTAAACTTTTGATTTTTTTAGCACCTTAAAGTTACAACAATTTTCGCTAATCACCAAATTTTTAGACACTTATATTTCGTCGAACTCACGTTATTTTATGGTTTATATATTGTCGTCGGTTGTAACTATTTTGCAAATTTAGCATGATTTTCTAAGATTTACAAGTTGTAACACCTGTTTTTTACGCTATGAAACATCTTTTTTATCAGATGAGCTTGTTTTGAGCAGTTTCGTTATGCCAATAAGAAATGTCGGATGAGCCAAAAAACAGTGGGTATGGTAGAGTACAATGGTGCAGAAATAGAATTTTAGATTTAAAAATTTGGTTGTCTGAATAAAAAAATATACCTTTGCTTTTTGTACAAACTACAAGGAACTTAGATTAGGTGGCAGATAATAAGAAAAGAATTGGAATGATTGTCGTATGGTGCATGTGGGTATTCACTCTATGTGCACAAAATAACCGACTCTTTATGAACGACAATCTCTATCCGCTCTACCTAAAAGCCTATAACCATCGCTACGACAAACAAGGGCTTTCACTGGCAGACAGCCTTCGTAAACAGGCCATAAAAGCTAACGATCAGAATGGCGAACTTGCTGCCATGTGTATTCCGGTGCATTACTATTTCTACCAGAAAGACCAATACGAAACGTTTGATGAAAAACTCAACGATATGGCTGAAAAAGCCAGGGAATACCAAAAACAGAACTTCTATTATTTCTGTGTGAGCAACAAAATTGCCTATTATAATAATCAAAGGCGATTTATAGAGGCTTTGCAGTATGCCCACGAACAACTCAACTATGCCAAAAAGCATGAACACCATTTGGGTACAACCCTCTGCATACGTATGATAGGTGTGATACACGAAAGGCGATGTGAATATGTGATGGCTATACAGCGATTCCGAGAATCGATAGAATATTCCACAAAAAATGCACCGAAGCTTGAAGTCGCGCCCACCTATTGTAGCATCTGTAGTTGTTACAGACTGATGGGCGACTATGAGAATATGCTTGCCACGGCACGCGAAGCTAAGAAACATCTGGAGATAGCAAGTGAAAAGGCCAAACTGGAAATAGCGCTTGACGAATGCTACGCGCTCTTTCTGCTACATCGCGATAGGGAATTTCGTGAAGTGTATGATAGTCTGAAAGTGAATCATCCTGAAATGCTTTCCGACAAATCCGTGATGAGCAAAGTGGTTCGCATAGCACGTAATATTTCCGACGGACAATATGGTAAAGCCCTAAAGGCTATAGATAGTTTAGGACTGAACTATGGTTTTGAGCGGAATGTTCTCTACTCGCGCTGCAAAGTTGCACAAGGCAACTATGATGAGGCGGAGAAATATCTGATGCGATTGTTTCATATTCGTGAAAACCAAAAGGTGGATTGCCATAAGGCTGACGAACAGAGCATGGAACGTATCTACGGCAACATGAAACTTCAAAACCAACGGCAACAGGTGGAATATGAAAACAACCGTCTGCAATTGGCTAACAAACAGATGTTGTTGCAGAACTCAAATATAGAAATTGGACAAACACATGGAGCCACAAAGTTGGCACGCATGAATGCAGAACGCAACAAACTCTTTCTGCACAGCCAACAGGTGAGGGCCAGACAACTGCAGGATTCCATTGCCACGCAACAGTTTGTAAGACAGACGCAAGAGCAACGACAGAAACTGCAACAATCCGTATTTACTATTATCCTCATTGTGGCTGCCCTTATCATGATGATGACCATTGTACACCTTATATATAGTCGGCGCACAACAAAAAACCTTAATATCTCCAATCGCAAACTGCAAGAGAGCATTGCTAAACTGAATCATGCCAAAGACAGGGCACAACAGGCAGAGCGCATGAAAACACAGTTTATACAAAATATGAGTCACGAAATACGAACACCACTCAATGCTATTTCTGGATTCTCACAAGTATTGGTGGAAATGGGAAATGAACTCAGCGACAAAGAACGACGCGATGCTGACCGGCTCATAGAAGAAAATGCTATGTTGCTCACCACATTGGTAGATGATGTGCTCGACTTGGCATCGCTGGAAACAGGCAATTATATCATCAAAATGACTGAAGCTGAAGTGAACACGCTATGTCGGGAAACCATCGATACTGTGCGCCACCGTAAGGCAGAAGGAGTGGAACTGAACTTCACCACCGATCTTGATGATCACTATATCGTGGTTACCGATGCGCGCCGTGTGCGACAGGTACTCATCAATATGCTGACCAATGCAGAAAAAAATACCACACAGGGACATATTACCCTCCACTGTTCGTGCAACGAAAAACCCGGTATGGTGACATTTACCGTGACAGATACAGGTATCGGCGTGCCGAAAGAACAGATGGAGGCAATCTTCCAACGTTTCAACAAACTCGATGTGCACAAACAAGGTACAGGTCTCGGACTTGATATCTGTAGAACCATTGCACATAAACTTGGAGGAGAGATAGATATTGACCGTAACTATACCGGCGGCGCACGCTTCTGGTTTACTATACCTGCCATGTTATGAGCATCAGACTGTTAAAACATATACGACTCTTGTTGACCGTTGCACTCGTTGCCGTGGTTGGAATGCTTCATGCCCAAACCGGTAATTCTCAGTTTAATCGCCTCTTCAAGAAAGCCTTCGCACAGCGATATACGAAGCAAGGACTGCAATGGGGCGATAGCATGTTGACCATGGCACGGCAACAGAGAAATCGTAAGGCAGAGGTTATGGCTATGATTATCCCTATGCACTATTACTATCAACAGAAAGACGACAAGAAGTTTGATAAGTGGGTGGCAACAATGCAGCAGACTGCATTAAAATATAATATGCAGGACTACTACTATTACGCGCTGACCAATAAAATATATTATATGGTCAATGCCAAAAGGTTTCATGAGGCTGTAGATTATCTGCGAGAGACACAACAGTACGACAAAAAGACGATTCAACCCTATGGCATCTTCTTGAGTTATAATATGTTGGGGGTTATTTACCGTTATCAGGGTGACTATCCACAGGCATTGGAGAGCTTCAAGGCATCCATGGACTATGCCAAGAAGAATCTGCCTAAAATAGTTCTGGAATCTACATATAGAGAAATGTGTGCCTGCTACCGTAAGACCTTTGAATTTGAGAAACTGTTGAACTTAACCTGGCAAGGACTGGCGGTCGAGAAAGATGAACAGACGGTTTCTGCACTATTGGTCAACAAGGCTTATGCACTCTTTCTGCTCGGCAGGGACATGGAATTTTATGTGGCGTGCAATAGATTGGAAAAGATGTCGGATGACCGATTCAGAAAATCTATCCGAGTATTAAATGCTGTTAAAGCCTTCAAGATGATGGCAGATGGACAATATGAATTGGCTGAAAAAAGCATACAGGCCCTGAAAGATCCGGAAGAACGGGAAATGGCATTGTGGGTCTATTACAAACGCACCAAACAATATGCCAAGGCAACTCAGGCATTACGCGAAATCTATATTCAACAGGCAAAAGCCAATATGATAGACGTGGAGAGTTCGATGGCTGACATCAATGCACAGATTGATAGAAATGTGCTTGAAACAAGTAAACGACAAGCGGAAAATGAGAATACCAGACTGGCACTGCAACATGCACAATTGCAACTCGATAAAGCAGCGCTCGAACTCAAACGGTCACGTGATGAACAAGAAATTGCTAAAGCATCGGAAGAGAGAAACCTACTGTCGTACAACTATCAGAGTCTGCTGTCTCGACAACTGGAGGATTCGCTGGCACACCAACGTTTCCGACACGATCAGCAAATGCAGGAAATGGAAACGCAAGGTACGCTGCTTATCTCAATGCTGGCGGTATTTATCATCTTTGTCACACTCGCTGTGCTCTATTGGCGACATAACCAAAGACTCTCGAAACGGTTGCGTCATACCAATGAACATCTGCAACTGACGCATGGACAACTGGAAAAGGCTAATGACGAAGCGCAGAAGGCTGACCAACTCAAAACCATTTTTGTGCAGAATATGAGTCACGAAATACGGACGCCACTCAATGCCATTGTGGGATTTTCCAATGTGTTGACTACCATGGGCGACGATATTAGTGAGGAAGAAAAGGTGGATCTGAGCCATCGTATCTTGGAAAACTCGGAGATGCTCAGTACGCTGGTCAACGACATTCTCGACCTGACATCTATTGAGAGTGGACGCTATGAAATGAAGATGCAACCGGTTAAAGCCAACACCATCTGCCGAGAGGCTATGGATGCAGTACGCCAGCGATTGACGCCAGGAGTAAAACTTGAGTTCAAAACCTCATTGACCGATGATGCCATCGTGGTGGTCGATCGACTCCGCACGGTGCAAGTGCTGGTCAATCTGCTGAGCAACGCAGTAAAAAACACAACCGAAGGAAGTATCACTCTCGATATGCAACACATACACGGTTTGCTGCGCTTTGTAGTTACCGATACTGGTGTGGGTGTGCCACCTGAGAAAATGGACGAGATCTTTGAGCGTTTCAAAAAACTTGATGCTTTCAAGCAAGGTTCGGGACTCGGTCTCTATATCAGTCGTACCATTGCAGAGAAAATGGGAGGCAGCGTTGATATTGACCGGCAATACACTCCTGGTGCACGCTTTGTCTTTACCATTCCCGACAGACAAGCATAACACACCGTAGTCAAAAGGATAGGCAGAAGTGAAAACGAAGGATGAAATCCATTGATAAATTTGGTAGTTCGCTCGCTTTTTAGTAATTTTGCACTCGCATTGGTTCCGTAGCTTAGCTGAATAGAGCGTCAGATTCCGGTTCTGAAGGTCCAGGGTTTGAATCCCTGCGGAATCACTAAAGAGCATGACTTATCAGAAGTCATGCTCTTTTTCAGCTATTTATACCAGCCGTTCGTCAATGTCGGGGGTATAATACTTTAATGACCGATGTTTTGAAATGACAGGGTGTTGTTTATCCATGGCTATTTGCATTATTTTGCAGTTTTGCGTACTATCTTGTCTTCAACTTGTAGCATTACCAATAATTCCTTATCTTTGCAATTAAATATGTTAGGCGCTGCATCACACTCAAGTGAACTTGATGATTCTGCTCGCCTTGCATCATCTTTACAGAAGAAAATACCCGTTTATCTCCGAGAAGTAATGGTGGAACAGCGGTTTCTTTATAACCGCTTGTGAAAGTGTGATTCCCCTAAATATTGTTCCCCTAAATAATATTACTAACATTTTCGTTAAGCCAAATGAGCAGAATAAAGCTCGCTTTAATTCTGCCATGGCGAGAAAATGAAGGGTGAAAACCCAATTCTAAAATGTTATAAGATAATAACAGAATGATTCAATAACGAAAAACAATGAAGATAAGAAAATGGTTACTCTTAGCTGTCGCCAGTATGCAGATGACTGGTGTCATGGCTGACAACGTCCGTGAGAAGATTCTCATAGACGAAGGATGGAAGTTTGCTTTTGGAAATGCTGCCGACCCTGCCAAGGATTTTGGCTGTGGTACTGAGTATTTCAACTATCTGACCAAGGCAAATTCCATACATAACGCAGGTCCGTATGCTCAGAAATTCAACGATTCTACCTGGGTGTCTGTCACTATCCCTCACGATTGGGTGACCAATCTGCCGTATGCTCGGAATGCAAGTCATTCGCATGGTTATAAGACTGTAGGATATAAATTTCCAGAGACAAGTGTAGGATGGTATCGTAAAACTATCAGTATTCCTAAGGAGGACTTGGGAAAGCATATCGCCATTCAGTTTGATGGCATCTTCCGTAACGCACAAGTGTGGTTCAACGGATTTTATATGGGAACGGAACCGAGTGGCTATGCTACACAGGTGTATGATGTGACCGAATATGTCAACTATGGAGGCGAGAACCTCATCTGTGTGCGTGCTGACGCAACATTAGAGGAAGGATGGTTTTATGAAGGGGCAGGCATCTATCGAGATGCTTGGCTGTTGAAGTCTGCTTCCGTAAGTGTGGCACCGTTTGGCACTTTCGTGTTTGCCGATATCAAGAAACCCTACGATGCTGCGGTGGTTCATGTGAAAACTGAGGTCAACAACCATTCGCTTGAATCGCAGCAATGCAGTGTAGAGCAACGACTGCTGGACGCAGAAGGTAAACTTGTGGGAAAGGCTGAAAGCGTAAACCTTAGTCTAAACGCCAAACAGACCCTTGGCTGCGAACAGACCATTGCTCTCGACCATCCGCATCTGTGGTCAACCGACGACCCTTATATATATAAGGTGGAAACCACGGTAAAGGTGAATGGCGAAGTGACAGATGTCTATGAAACGACAACAGGTATCCGTGAAGTGGTGTTTGATGCTCAATCGGGTTTCATGCTTAATGGAAAACCCATCAAACTGAAGGGCGTCAATATGCATCAGGATCATGCTGGGGTAGGGGCTGCTATTCCCGATGCTTTGCAGGCTTGGCGCATCAAGAAGCTCAAGGAGTTTGGCTGTAATGCCTATCGTGCTTCACATAACCCCATGACACCTGCCTTGCTCGATATTTGTGATAGAGAAGGACTGTTGGTCATCGACGAAAACCGTTTGACCGGTATTAACACAGAACACTTGCGCTTGCTGGAGAACATGATTAAGCGCGACCGAAACCATCCGTCAGTCATTCTGTGGAGTGATGGTAATGAGGAGTGGGGAATAGAAAACTCCGTACAGGGCACACGTATTGCTGCTGCCATGCGAGAATATACCCGACTGCTCGATCCTACACGTCATTCTACTATTGCCAATGCCGGAGGTTCGGAGATGATTAAAGGACTGGATGTGGTAGGCTTTAATTATATCGTGCAAAACGATGTGGATAATAGAAAGAAGGCTAATCCTGACTGGAAAATCGTGGGCACAGAGGAGACAACAGGTTGTGGTACTCGTGGGGTGTATTTCGAATCAAAAGAACAACCCGGACACATGGTTAGCATGAACAGAGGAACTAAACCTGGCGTGGAAAACGTGATAGAGCGCGGGTGGAAATTCTATGATGAACGTCCGTGGGCTGCCGGTCTTTTCTATTGGACAGGATTTGACTATCGTGGCGAACCTAATCCGCTGGAATATCCCGCCCATGATTCTGAGTTTGGCATCCTTGACTATTGCGGTTTCATGAAAGATGAGGCATGGTATCTGAAATCTGTATGGACCAACGAACCTGTGTTGCATATATTCCCACACTGGAATCTGCAAGGACATGAAGGCGAAACCGTGGAGGTTTGGGCGTATAGCAACTGCGACGAAGTGGAACTGATAGTGAATGGAAAGAAACTGGGACGCCAGACCATGCCTAAGAACGGTCACCTGAAATGGCAAGCTGTTTATCAGCCCGGAAAGGTTGTGGCTATTGGTTATAAGAATGGTAAACGTATGCTTACCCAACAAGTGGAAACTACCAAGCCGGCTTATAAGATTGTGATGAAAACAGACCGCCAGACGATCAGTGCAGACGGACGCGATGTGGCTGTTGTCACAGTAGAAGTGCAGGATGCTAAGGGACGTATAGTGCCCGATGCTTGTCCGATGCTGACGTTTAAACTTGCAGGTGATGGCAGAATACTCGGTGTAGGAAATGGAGATCCGTCTTATCTTGGCGCTGACCATCCTGATCATAACGACTGCCATGAGTTTAGCATACCTGCATTCAATGGACTGGCGCAGGTGATCATCCAGAGTTCACGCAATTCCTCTGCACTGCAGTTGAGAGGCGAAGCCAACAAACTTAAAACAGGAGAACTGACAATAACTACTAAATGATATGAATGGGAAGGTGAAAGCCTTCCCTTTCATTTGATTCACGATTGAAAAAATATCGGATGATGTAAATACCTGTCATTTGTTAATTCGAATGCCGTTCATTGTGGCAATATGTCATCAATATGCATTAATTATAAAGGAAATAGTATCATTGTGTAAAAATATCTGGGCTTTTTGCTTGCAATTTAATATAAAAGTAGTACCTTTGCAGACGAAATTAAGAAAAAACATAAAAAATGACCAGACTTATTAAACCTATAGTATATCAGCCACTGCTCGATGTGAAACACACCGAACAGGGTATCAAGCTTATCAAGGAGTTCTTTCAGCAGAATCTATCTACTGAATTAAGACTCCGCCGTGTCACAGCTCCTTTGTTTGTTTTGAAAGGACTCGGTATCAACGACGACCTCAATGGTGTGGAGCGTGCCGTTTCGTTTCCTATCAAGGATCTTGGCGATGCTACGGCAGAAGTTGTTCATTCGTTGGCTAAGTGGAAACGCCTCTCGCTGGCAGAATACAAAATAGAACCAGGATATGGTATCTATACCGATATGAATGCTATCCGTGCCGATGAGGAACTGGATAATCTACATTCGCTCTATGTCGATCAGTGGGACTGGGAGGCTGTTATCACCGCCGAACAGCGCACTGTGGCTTATCTGAAAGATGTGGTAGAGCGCATCTATGCAGCTATTCGCCGTACAGAATACCTCACCTGTGAGACCTACGATCAGATTAAACCCTTCCTGCCAGAGAAGATTACCTTTATCCATGCAGAAGAACTCTTGCAGATGTATCCAGACAAGTCGCCGAAAGAGCGCGAAGATGCTATCTGTGAGAAATACGGTGCGGTGTTTATCATAGGTATCGGTGTCGTACTCTCTAACGGAGAGAAACACGATGGACGTGCACCAGACTATGATGACTGGTCAACAATGGGCGAGAACGGACTGCCGGGACTCAATGGTGATATTCTGATTTGGTATCCTGTATTGGGACGTTCGTTTGAGTTGTCATCCATGGGTATCCGTGTGGACAAGAAAGCCTTGTTGCGACAGTTGAAACTGGAAGGTAAGGAAGATCGCGAGCAACTCTATTTCCACCGCAAACTATTGCAGGGCGAACTGCCATTGAGCATCGGTGGCGGTATCGGTCAGAGTCGCTTGTGTATGGTATTGCTTCATAAAGGACATATCGGTGAGATACAGGCTTCGATATGGCCCGATGATATGCGCGCCGAGTGTAAGGCACTGGGCATGCAATTGATATAAATCGAAACAGGCAGGCCTGATGCCCCTGTTGGGACGTCGTGCTTGCCTGCTCGATTTGCTTAGCGTCAGTAGTTAGAGGTCTAAGTCGTTTGCGATAAATAATGCTTAGGCCAATTCAAGATTTAACATGTCCCGCAGTTGCTTGACTGCGGGATTATCTTTTTCCATTTCTTCGTATTGTTCACGACGGGTCAGAGAACGCTCTTGTTCGTTGAACTCTGCCAAAACGATGTTGAGCGTAATCTTATTGTTTTGCAGGTGCAGTTTCAAGGTGTTGACAATACTGCCTTTGATGTTCTGCATCTGTTCCATGACCAACTGGTTGTCAACCGTTACCTCTACCTGTGGCATTTCTTTAATGACCGGTGTCATGTTCTTCATGCGAGTGGCAACGGCACTGTATTGCTGGGGCATGCGGTTGCACATGGCAATCCATTCGCGAGTTAGGTCGGCTTCGGTAAATTCGGCTTGGTCCTGTGTTGCAGCGCTTGTTGAAGCTTGCTCGTTGACCAAAGCATCAGCCATCGGAGCCTTGTCGGTGTCCGACTGTTTGCGCAGATTGTTCCATGAGAAGCCAACGGCAGTTTTCAGACGTGGTCGGTTTGCTGTATTGTAGGTAGCCACCTGCTGCTGAGGGTGGGGAGAGGCAGTCTGCGTCTGTTGCAGAATCTTAGGTGTGGGTACAACATTCGTAGCGGAAGAAGTCTGCTGTGAAACTCCTCCTGCTGCCGATGCTGTGGATGCGGCAGTAGCAGCTGAGGCCACCTGTTGAGCCTGCTGTGTGTGTTGCGACTGCCGTATCAAGTGTTTGAACAGGGATTTCAGTCTTCTGGGCCTACGCCCACTGCCAGCCCCCTCGGCGGGCTGAGTCAGCTGAGCCACCTCGATGAGCGTCAGCTCTACCAGCAGTCGTTTGTTGGAAGACTGTCGGTAGTTGATGTCGCATTGGTTCATCAAGCGCAGGGCGCTATAGAGGAAGCGCAAGTCGCAACGCTGTGCCTGTTGCTGCAGACGCTCTCGTTGTTGTTCGCTTGCCTCAAGCAAAGGCAGGGTCTGTGGGTCTTTTGCCATCATCACGTTACGCACGTGTTTGGCAAGCCCCCCTATCAATAATCCGCCATCGAAACCATGGGCAATAATCTGGTTGGCAAGCAACATGATTTCGCTTACTTTGTTTTCGATGGAATAGTCTATAATCTTGAAGTAATAGTCGGAGTCAAGCACGTTCAAGTCTTCTATCACTTTCTGATAAGTGATATTGCCTTGGCAGAATGATGCAGCCTGGTCGAAGATGGAGAGTGCGTCGCGCATTCCGCCATCAGCCTTTTCTGCAATCACCTCCAATGCCTGCTCTTCATATTGTATGCCCTCTTTCTCAGCCACCGATTTCAGATGAGCAATGGTGTTTTGCACGGTCATGCGCTCAAAGTCGTAGATTTGGCAACGGCTGAGAATGGTAGGCAGAATCTTATGCTTCTCGGTGGTCGCTAAGATAAAGATGACATGTGCAGGTGGCTCCTCCAGCGTTTTTAGAAAAGCATTGAAGGCAGCGGTAGAGAGCATGTGTACCTCGTCGATGATAAACCCCTTGTATTTACCAACCTGCGGTGGGATGCGGGTTTGCTCCATGAGTGTCTTGATATGCTCTACCGAGTTGTTGGAGGCGGCGTCGAGTTCGAAGATGTTGAACGACCGTTGCTCGTTGAAGGCTTGGCAACTTTCACAGTGTCCGCATGCCTCACCGTCTTCAGTAGGGGTGAGACAGTTGATAGCCTTGGCAAAGATACGTGCGCAGGTGGTCTTTCCTACACCTCTCGGACCGCAAAACAAGTAGGCATGAGCCAGTTTGCCGCTCTTCACAGCATTCTTCAGCGTAGTGGTCAGTGCTTGTTGTCCCACTACGGTATCGAATGTGGCAGGGCGGTATTTTCTTGCCGATACGATATATTCTTCCATGTGATTAATAGATTTCGCACGCAAAGGTACGAATAAGTGAGAGAAGTACAAAAGAAAAACACCTTTTTCTTTTTGTACTTCCGAGCGGAAGTACCTAAAAACCGAAGGATTAAAGGTGCGATTAAGTGAGCAGAATCCAAAAAGAAATACCAAATTTCTTTTTTTGATTCTCGAACGTGAGTACCTTGGACCTTCAGGCCAGAGGTACGAATAAGTGAGAGAAAAACCAAATGTATTGTTTTTTTTCCGAACGGGAGTACCTACGCAAAAAGCTCTAAATACCATAAATTTCTCCTTGCTTTTTATGGGATATTTAGAAAACTATCGTATCTTTATCATCCCGAATTTAGGCGTTCTTTATATATTGCTAAATACAGAAACGAGCAGAAACTTACACACTTTCAGATTGTTACCTGTTTTATTTAGGCAAACGCCCAACTTCTTGATACTCAATCAAAGCCCAAATTAAAACGAGTTGTTCTATTAAAAATGCCTATATAAGGTTAAATAACATTAAATATCAAATAAAAACTGCCAAAACTCTTGCATTCCGGGGGTGTCATGTTGTATCTTTGTATTTCAAGCCGAGGATGATTTCTAAAAAACAAGAAAGAAACCTTTAAACCAAAAATCAAACAAATAACACAACAACTAAAATGCTGATTATGTTTACAAATCAACAAATTTTCATGCCATTAGGTCACGACAGACAGCCCACGGTTTCTCGATCGCTTCTCGTTCGGTTCTCGTTGACTTCTCGTTAGGTCCTCGTTCGTCTCTCGTTCGTCTCTCGTTGCTTAGTCGTTAGTCTATCGAAGACCGAACGAGGACCGAACGAGGAACAAGCAAAAAACGAACGAAAGAGCAACGAATATCGATCGAGTAAATAGCGAGAAACTATCGAAAACTCGACGAAATGCCACCATCATGGCTGGTAAAACACCCTTCTGCAACCACAAACCAGCAAAATGCCTTTTGCCTCAAATCTGCCGAGGCAGAACCCTGCACTTCCTGTCCACACTGAGCATTTCCGCGGCGAATAAAACCATTTCGTCCATCCCGTGTATCACTATGCCCCAATCCTGTAGAAATCCCTCCACGGGCTTTTAATGCCTTGTTATCCCATAAATAACCGACAGAGACACCGCTGTCCACCCAAAACACCCTGCTGCAAGGCAACAGCCCCATCCTCATAGGCTTAACCATAGGCAAAACCATAAATATCATGCAAAGTCACACAAGAGCCCTCCATATCACCATTTTGTGTGATATAAGTATGGTAACTTTACAATATTAATATAAGATATGTCTAATATGTTTACAGCATGATAAAGTTTGGTGTCAATACAATCCATTATTTCATTGAAACCCTCATTTTACAGCCACCGATGGTTCTACCATATCAGAGATTTGTGCACAACTTCTCATTGATGGAGGCATCACATCATGTCCGGATGAATGTTGATATCACAGAAATAACCAAAGGTAAATCACAGGAATTTTTAATGTCACACAGAAATCACTCTTAATAAAGTAAACTTCCATTTTATGATTTGCATCCTGCAAGATTTTGAAAATCTCTCTAACATTTTAGGAGAAACTCTGCAAGACGGGGTTCGCTGATGGCTTACTTTTCTTCATATCTTTTGTCTTTTGGGGCAAAGATAGCGAAAATCCGCGAACCAGCCAAATATAGCTTAGTAAATTCAAATAAGTTACAAGTTACAAATGGTGTGAATGCTATTACCTCTAACGCCTTAAAGTATTTTAAAATCTAAAGCTAAATGATTGCTTATTATATTTTTTATAACTTTGTATCTTAAAATAAAAATATTACTATGACAAATAGTATATAGAATATAGCTTTTTCATTTCAATTATACAACATCTCCATTAGAGAATACAGAACTTTTGATAGACTCATGATACAATTTGTCAACTACTTCATTTACTTCTTGTAAATGAGCAGTGTAGTCATCGTTGTGTCCTAATTCAACATCTTGCATGAGCAAATCGGCTAATTCACCCAAACGTGGGGGTAATTCAGACGGTAAGCTTATCTGCTTGAAGTTGTCCCAAATCAATTGATATCCATTTTGTATGCGAGGACAATACTTCGAGATCATCCACCAGCCCATATTTGAACATAGGAGAGCAAGCAATGCCTTGTCTTTGATGGAGATGAACCACATAGAGTTATTACAGAATACGGATTGGTCACTATATATAAAGCACGGACGAACTTGGAATGTCTGGTAGAAAAGTTTTGGTAAGCTAAACTCGTTATAATAGGCACAAGCCCGCAGTTCCCACCAATAATCGCCCTTGTCAGACCGTTTAGATGCCTCTTTTTTGAATTGCAACAACCAATGGGCAACAGACGGATAAGTGCTTTCAAACCATTCCCATGCACTTTCTTCACTTGGCATATTTTTTCTGTCTTCCTTGTTATCAGAATTTAGACCAAATGCTTTCATCGTAAAACCTTTAGGGATGAAAAGTAAGTAGGAAGCTGTGTCTGGTTTCCCAAATGGAACCATCCCCCGTCCTTGCATAAAGGGGCGAAGAATCTCTTTGGCAGAGGGATCTTCTGCAATTAATCTGTTAGCAGTGTCAATGGGGATATTAAATGCTTTTGAAAGCCCTGTTAATAGGCCTCTGTATGATTCTTTGCCGACCAAATCCTCCAAGGTCCCCATCTTTGTTTTATACGCCTCAGCCCTTTCAAAGTCCACTCTTGATGATATGATCCATATACCGTTGGAGAGTTCTTTTGTATTGAACACTTCTTTTTTTTCTTCTACGTCTTCAGCCAAAGTCTCTGGGGTGACTTTGTTGATAGAAGAACTAAGTATCTGCCCAGCACTTTTTGCCTTGGTCATGCAGATAATGCAGGTGTATGTTGTAGCATCCGCAAAAATCTGGTTGTCGCCAAAGTCTATTACCTCTGTTAGGTTATTTTCAAGAAATAACTGGCGTAGAGGTTTCCCATAGCCTACCTTCATCCACTTGTTGGGCAGAATGTAAGCCAGTAAGCCGTCTTTCTTCAGGAGGTACAAACCTCTTTCAATAAACAGACTATAGATGTCGCCCCGTGATTCCAGCGTGCTATAGACAGGAACTTTCTTTTGTTTCTCTTTGTCCATACGATGTATCTTTGTGTAAGCTTTATCTTCATCGGATAGTTTTTCCAAACTAATATATGGGGGATTGCCTATAATCACATCGAATCCAGTAAAGCTCCCTTTGTCGTCAAGCAATTCTGGAATCTCACATCTCCATTCGAAAGCATTTGTAAATGTCTTACTGTCTTTGAAGTAATCCACTACATTTTTCAATTTTTTCTCTTTCTTCTCTAGTTGCTCCAGTTTTTTCGCATATTTGCCCTTTTTATTCTTGGCATCACCGAAAAGTGAACTTTTCTCTCGCAAGTCATTCAGTTCCTTGGCTACTGAAAGCCAGTTCGTGTAAGTCGGTGTGTTCTCACTGAGTCCCTTTTTTAGATGGGCCCTGATAATCTCAATATCATGTTTCAACAGAGCCTTTGCCTTTTTGTCTGCTGTGTGTTTATAGTTGACCACATCCTGCTTGTATTTTGCTATAGAAAGGTTTGTGGAAGCCAGCACCTGTCGGATGTTCGTGTCGAGAGAATGACGGCTGAGAAGGGAATTCCCACATTTGATGTTGATGTCAATATTCGGTAAGGTCTGTAGGACTCGCTTGCCTGTCTGCTCATCCTTATAATAATAGGCATTCTTCAGTAGTTCTATCCACAGACGAAGCTGACATATCTCAACGCTTTTTGGATTAAGATCTACGCCAAAGAGACAGTTCTCAATAATGGTGCGTTTCTCTTCAAATAGAGTTTCCTGCACACGTTGGCTTAACGGGTCACAGGCATCGTATGAGAAGGTGTCGCCGTCTTCATTGGTAATGACGAGTTCATCATTTTCTACTGTAATATACTCTCCTATACGTTTTGGGTGTTCCCTGTGATCTTGCAAGATGCCCATTTCCCTTTTGATGGCTATCAGTTCATTAAGGGCAGAAACAAGAAAATGTCCGCTGCCGACGGCAGGATCACAGATTTTTAGGCTGTTAACTATATTATTGGCTTCGGTGCGACTTTCGCGGTCTGTTCCTACCTGGTCGCAAAGGTCAAGGAAGTCTGCACAAGTCCATCCTTTTATATCGTTAAAACGGTTCACCACGGCTCTACGCAGCGTTTTGTGGCAAATATACTCCGTAATGTAACCAGGAGTGAAGAAAGAGCCGTCTTTATATCCGTTTATTTTCTCAAAAATTTTTCCTAATACAGATGCATTAATGATAGTTTTGCTCTCTTGTTGCAGTAGTCTGTCTGCACCTTGCTTTTCTATTCCAAAGTCAAACGCATCAAGAAAACGGAATAGGTATTCGAGCGTTGAAAGTGATCCTTTGAATCGCTTGCCGTTATTATCCTTAATGGCCGTTTGATTCATTACTTCCATAGAACCTAAGCGAATGCCACTGATAGGGAAAAACTTCTTCTCCATAGCTGACTTTTCAAATAGTGAACTATTCAAATAAGGTACGTCTTTAAATGTTTCTCGAAACTCATCTTCACGGTGATCAACTGGTACTGCTAACACTTTCATGAACAAGTCATTCAGCACGTCATAATCAGGGATGATGGAAATAGTTAGGAATTTTGAGAATGCCCTTTTGTTGAAGGCAAGCAGTTGTGACTCTAATAGTTTCAAGAAAAGGAGTCTGTTCGTCCAATTAAGAACAAGACCTAACGCGGTGTCAAATATTGCTTGCTCTTCGTAGAGGTCATATCCATCTAAATGTGATATTGCTTGTTCAACCAGCGAGTAGGGCTGCCGTTTCGTCTTCAAACGTTTGATTTTCTTTACCTTGTCCTCCGTAACCTCTTCAACTCCCATAATATATAGCAATTCGTTATAGAACGCACGATTCAGAGCGTTATGGTCATTCTGAAAAGGTAACTTCAGCAAATGTGTAGGTGAAAGCAACTTATAGATGGAAATAAATTTCCGAGAAGTGATGACAGAATCATCGTTTAATTTATCTTTATAATCAGACAGATTGAAATAAGTGTACTTTAGCTTATGTTTAACCTCTTCCACTTTTTTGCGAATCACCTGTTCATATACATAATCCGTTGTATTTTCGCGATCTGCATCAATCACCTCTTTAGTGAATTTCTTATTGGCCAAGAACTGATGATAAAAACAAGTTTTATCGAACACAAACCACTCATAGCAGTTTGTAATAATCAGATGTTTAACCTCTGTATTGTGATGATATTCTTCCTCGCGGATATAATAGAGAATAAGCTCATGCAGAGCTTTACAATTCAACTCTGAACGCTTGGCCATATCTGGACGTCCAGGGCCTTTAGCCTCTATTAGCACAAGAATAGGACTATTGATGGAGTTCTTTGACGCATAGATGGCAGCATCAGTTTTCCCTTTGGTGTTGATGGCATTACTATCCTTATAGAACGCCTCTTTAAGAAACTCCATCACAAGATTCTTGTTGTGCTCCTCGCTTTCGTCAAGATTCACATTGTGGAGCATCTTTTGCATTGCTTCTCTAAAACGTATAATCTCATTTACTCCGACAGACTGCTTTAAATATGATTTATTTACAACCTGACTTGGGTGTAATTCGTTGTTCTCCATATTGCTTTTAGTTACTCTCGCCCAATATTGGACATTCCATACGCAAAGATACGAAATATTATCGGAGATATGATGAATTATCAACATAAATTAAGATAATTCATAGGCTTTCTTTTTAATATGGTATTATCCTGCACAGAATTCCAGTCACAATGCCATAGACAGGGGATGCCTACTACTCGCTCAGCATCAAGATGCTACGCGTGAAATAACTCCACTTGTATCGAGCAGTGCAGTGGGATGGGTTTACGGCATATTTCAGGAGGAAATACGTTAATCTTCTAAAATCTGTAATCAGTTAAAACTTTTTTTTCGTAACTTTGCCTCCCGATGAAGCATCTGAAAGAGATAATGATCAGTTTGTACCACCGTAAGTGGTTGAATTCCTTGGCTATTGTCAAAGTTAATATAGAAGAAACAGCGAAGAAGTAATGGCAAAGAAATTTGAAATACGAAATAGTACGGCAGAGTTCCTGACTTTCGTGGCAGAAGGCAAGGAGCAAATACAGAGTTCTCCAGATGAGTAGAATATAATTTCTAAACACAACTGAATATGAGAAGTAAAATTTTTATTTTGTTCACCATCGTGGGACTGTCGTTGTCTGTCGTTTCTTGCAAGAAAGACTATTCAAAGTTGACAACAGATTTTATTTGCAACTTGTCTGACTCATGCGAAGTGCTGATGAAGATTGACTCGGAAAAGGAGCATCTGGTCTATTACAAACGAACGGGAGACAAGTCATTCTACCGTTACAACGTGGAAACAGAGGCTGTAGAGGTCATTGCTGCGGATGTGTCAAACGGAATGGAAGTAAAAGACATCTTTGCAGGCAAAGAGAACATCATTGTATGTGCGCACAAATGGGGTGACGAATATAATCAGTCGGCAGAGGTCTTCTTATATAACGTCGAGAACCAGAAATTTGAGAAACTGGAGGACTGCGATTATTATGAGAGCAATACTGGGAGCAAGACCATCGCATGCACTTCCGTAATGCAGATGCAACGCCCACCTTATGCAAGAGTAGAAACAATAAGGGTATATGACTATGACGGCAAACTAATCAAGGAAGAAGAAAAAGAAGATGAGGAGGCACGGAACTCAACGGCTGAATACGATGACGATGATGATGAGAACCCCAGTCAGGTGTTCTATTGCGACATCTGCAAGAAAAGAGTGATGGCCACGGAGAAATTTGAGGCAGACATTAAAGCCGGACGATGCAAGCCCCACGACGGCTACCGCCCTGACGGCACCCGATATTATGATGATAGTCATGAATGGCAATATATAATATATTAATAAATAGTATAACGGAAAAACTTGCAAACAATGAAAAGGATTATGCTAACCTTGGTCGTGTTGCTGACCACGATGCTGTTTAAAAACGTTTCTGCCCAGTCGAGCCATGGCTCCAACGGCGAAACAATAGCAATTGAGAGAGTAGATACGGCAGCCTTGTGGTGCGTGATAATGGAAAATTATGAAAAGACAGAGAAGGAACTTAGAGAGTGTATGTACCCCCATGAAGAGAAAATGCTTCTTTCTCTGTTAAGCAAGGCCAGAAATAATGAAAAGGTTGAGTCGGAGCAGGAGCAGGCTTTGCTTAACAGAGTATTTGAGAATTTCAGGAGTCATCCCGTTGTTGAATATACGCCAAAGACTGCTATTTTTGCAGCAGCAATGTTGGGTGTTAACTCTTCTTCAACAGTCAAGACAACAAAGACCTTGTCTGACAAAGAAGTGGCTAAATTAAAGAAAAAGGTGGATAAAGGCATCGTCTCCAAAGAACTGGCGTACGAGATTGAAAAAGACAGAAGTCTCTGCGAACAGAAGTTGACTGAGCTTAATGATTTGTCCAGTGAAGTGAGAAGTGCATATAGCGAACTTGATAGGCTGGCATGGGCAAGGACCCCCAGCGACTATGAAGAACGAGAGAAATCATTAGTCAGAAGCATTGAGGCTGGCAAATACAGTTTTATCAAGAAGGTGCCCTACAAGACGGTGACCATCGACCGCTTGCAATTCTATAATGTGGATGGGAAGAATAAGGAGGTGAACATGTACTCATGGCTGTGGTTGAAGATTAACAGTTTCTCAGATTGGCAGAATAAAATAATCGAGAAAGAGACAAAGGGTTGGGAATGGGCCAATGACAAATACAAGTTGCAATCGGTTAATAAGTCATACCCAGTAAGAATAGACTATTACGCATCGGAGGCACATCCCGAGTATGCAGTCAAGGAGGAAGCCATATTCACTACCGACGGAAAACTCGTAAGGGTAAAGACGTGTTTATCCTCGTCGGATGCCATAAGAAATGCACAATGGATGATGTACCGTGAAGATTACGAAGCCAACAAATACAATATCAAGTCGAAACCGGCAAAGACTCAGGAGTATCTGAAGGCTGAATTAGGCATATCATCCAAGGGACTCGACAAAGCCAAGAAAGACACGAAGGAGTTTTTCTCTGAGTTTTACAAGGCGAACGGTGCTGAAATGCGTATGAGAGCTGCAAATATGAGTGGAGACAAAAAAGCCTACAAAAAGGCAAAGCAAGACTACAAGAAATCAACAGATGCGGCGGCTAACAGCTTCTTTGGCATGATGATTGGGAACATCGACGACGATGGGTACAGATTCATAGAACAGCTGAAGAAAGACCATTACAATCTTTGTGCGTATGGTGCTTATTACATTGAGCGAGTTGACGATGTTACGTTCCACCTTAAATACATAAGTCCAGAGACACAGGAGACCCTGACCTACGAGGTGACTTTTGTGCAAACAAAGCCTTTCGAGGTCGCCTCAAAAGTGAAGCTCGTGGACAGAGAGCATGTTAGCTTCAGAATGTCTGATTTTGAAAAGGAATAGCCCTGAATCCATAGGTTATGAATATCACATCTAAGCTGACGCTGTATGACACCCTCTGCATGATGGTGTGCGGCTACCTAATTCTGTGCCTATTGACAGGAAGTCTGGCTATTCATGTAAATGTGCTCTTTTATGTCTTGTGCTATCTGGCGGGAATGATTTACCACAAGATGATGGAGGCTCTTCTGCCGTGCTTGAGGAACATTCCATATCTTATCAAACGGGCAAACAGGAATGTTGCTAAAGAAACAGAGCAGAGTCTGCCAGTGCCTACAATGGAGAATTATTACAAGGCTTACTACCTTCTGATGAAGGAAGGCTGTCTCGGCAACATACCTGTTTTGGAAGCGCAGGTGGCATTCTGCAAAGATATTATCCCTATTTTGATAGTTGTCATTGTGGCAGTGCTGGGCGACTGCCTTGATGCCTCATATGTCCTGGGCTATTCTTGCCACTTAGCCCTCCAGCTTTCAGTCATCACGTTGGCCTTAGTCCCAGTGTGGTATTTTTCCCAAATCAAAGTCCATGAGTTGGTATGGCACGGTTACTACTTCCTAAGGAAAATTAAAGATGAGAAAGATAATCCTTAGCATGCGTTTATCTTCATCACGTCCTTTGCATTAAATAAAGCAAAATAGAAAGTTCGCCCTCTCGGCTCGTTCTGCGACCGAGGGGACGAACTCATTATAGCCTGATACACATCTTCAGTTTTTCTCCCATGTCAAACTGCTTCCTAAACCATTGCGCAATAGGTGTCTGATTGATATGCAGAAACAGGTTGCGCTTCTCGTCTTTTATCACTTGTGCTGAAACATTATCAGCAAGGGCATTCCGTCTGTACTCATTAGAGTGAAGCCAGCCGCTATAGTTGATCGTGTGACCATGCATTAGTTTGTCCGTCTGTTCCTCACTGAAACCATATTGCAGACATTCACACTCCATGTTGAGGAACCGCTTGAAACTCGGAAGCCACTGGTATGCCTTATCAAGGATCCGCTTTAGGCTGGTGACTTCCTGCTGGTGCTGCTCATTAGCTCTGTTCATTTCTCTTGTGTGGTTGTCCTTCATCTTCTGTAAATCGGAGCAGAGCCTGTCTATCTGTCCGTTCAAGTCCTCCACCTCATTGCGCAGTTCCCTGTTCTCCTGCTCCAGTCTGGTCACCTTGCTGCTGCCAAATAGAGAGTTGATACCGTTGAGGGCTGCGGTGGCGGTCTTGGTGGCGGAGTTTTTCAGTTCCAGCGTCTTGGTTTCAGACTTGATACGAGCAAGACGTGTCACGGGGACTGGTCCATGGCATCACCCCCAACATGTCAAGAGGTCATTGACGTAACTTCTACAAGACCATTATCCAAAGACTTTGACGTAAAGAGGTTCGGACTCAATACAACAAGTCGCATAAAAGCGTTTGTCTTCAGGTTTGTCTCTATACCAGCCAAGCGGATCAGGACATCCAATGCCAACGCAATAATACATAGTAGTTTCTTCATATATTCTATCATTTGGGGTAAAGACAGCGAAAATCTGCGAACCAGCCAAATATAACTTAGCATATCTGACATGTGACATGTGACATGTGACAAATGGTGTAAGCCATGCCTATGCCTTTCCATTCCCCTCTACTCCTTCTCCATAATCTCCACAGGGGGGACGCCAACACTTATATCGAGCAGCGCAGCGGAATAGTTTTACGGCATATTTCAAGTGGAAATACGTTAATCTTCTAAAATCTGTAATCAGTTAAAACTTTTTTTTCGTAACTTTGCCTCCCGATGAAGCATCTGAAAGAGATAATGATCAGTTTGTACCACCGTAAGTGGTTGAATTCCTTGGCTATTGTCAAAGTTAATATAGAAGAAACAGCGAAGAAGTAATGGCAAAGAAATATGAAATACGAAATAGTACGGCAGAGTTCCTGACTTTCGTGGCAGAAGGTAAGGAGCAAGGCATACAAGTGCTATATAAAGATGAAACAGTGTGGGCTACACAAAAGGCTATGGCACAGCTTTTTGACTGTTCAACAGACAATATAGGATTGCATCTGAAGAATATATATGATACGAATGAATTGAACAAGGAGGCAACTACCGAGAAAATCTCGGTAGTTCAACAAGAAGGTGCGAGAGAGGTTCGGCGCAACACGTTGTTCTATAACCTCGATGCCATCATCTCCGTGGGCTATCGTGTCAACTCTATCCGTGCCACTCAATTCCGCCAATGGTGTACCTATGTCATTCGCCAGTTCTCTTTGCGTGGCTATATCATAGATAAAAAACGCATGGAGAATGGGTCGTTCATTGGCGAGGACTATTTTGAGCATTTGTTAGCTGAAATTCGTGAGATTAGATTGAGTGAACGAAGATTTTACCAAAAGCTCACGGATATATATGCTACAGCTGTTGACTACAATAAGGATGCTCCTACCACACGTCTGTTCTATAAGAAAGTTCAGAATAAGATGCATTATGCAGTGCATGGGCATACCGCAGCAGAACTTATTGTGGAAAGAGCCAATGCAGAGAAAGAACACATGGGATTGACTACTTGGGAAAATGCACCTGATGGTAAAATCGTCAAGCCAGATGTAAGTATTGCCAAAAACTATCTAAAACAAGTGGAACTTGAAGATATGGGAAAACTTGTCAACTCTGTACTTGACTTAGCAGAACGTATGGCAAATCGACATATACCAATGACTATGGAAGATTGGGCAAAGCGTATTGATATTATTCTTGAAGCTGGAGGTGATGTCGTATTACATGATGCAGGAAAGGTTTCTGCTGAATTTGCCAAGAGCTTTGCAGAATCAGAATTTGAGAAGTACCGTGTGATACAAGACAAATTATTCAACTCTGATTTTGATAAATTCAATTCTTTACCATTTGATGATATTAAGAATTGACAGCCCAAGGATGAGGTGACTCCACATCACCCCATCCTCAGCTTACTTGTCTATGTATGATGCATGAAAGGCTTAGCTGCGGATTTGAGGTTACAGTAGATTTCAAGTGGAAATACGTTAATCTTCTAAAATCTGTAATCAGTTACAACTTTTTTTCGTAACTTTGCCTCCCGATGAAGCATCTGAAAGAGATAATGATCAGTTTGTACCACCGTAAGTGGTTGAAATACGGCATCGTAACGATAGTCGCAATACTATTGCTGGGCGTCGTCGGCGAGAATAGTTTGTGGAATGTTCACCGCAATAAACGCCGTATCGTTGAACTGAAAGACGAAATCAAAGAATATACTGACCGATATAATAATGACCAGATGCAGATACGCCTGTTGGACAGTGACCCTAATGCAATGAGAAAGATAGCCCGTGAACGCTATTTTATGAAGGCTGACGATGAGGATATCTTTGTGTTGAGTGACGATCCGCGGACGCAATCACCATTTAATAGTAATCATGAGACAACTGAATAAGATAGAGAGCTACCTCCTTTTAGCAGGTGGTATGCTGATGGTGGTTGGCGCTGGTGCCAGCCTTTTTTTGCAGCCATGGGCTGCTTATGCTTTTGCTCCCGGTGCACTTTTATATGCTGCGATGCAGATGCAGCAACGTTATGACGGAACCAATATCACTGTGCGCCGCCTTCGCCGCATCATGCTCATCAGCGATGTGCTGTTTTTGTTGGCAGGCTTGATGATGTTGGCGAATAATTCCAATTTCCTCGGTCTCGACTTCTTGGTCTATTTGCAATATGTGCACAACAACTGGATTGTTTTGGTGCTCTTGGGTGCCATACTGCAACTCTATACAACCCATAGAATAGCTCACGAACTGGAAAAAGAGGCAAAAAAACTCTAAATATTTGCACAAATATATTAAATTGCGCAAAAATATTCCGTGTTTTCATACCATCGTAGTACTTTTGTAGCAACAAACGAAATTGTCTATGAAGAAAATTCTATATACTCTTGCTCTTGCGGCCGCACTTACTTCGTGTGTCGGCTCGTATAATGTGGAAGGTTCATCGTCGATTACCGCCCTTGATGGCAGTAAACTTTATCTGAAAGCTATCAAGAACAACCAACTGAAAAATCTCGACTCGTGTGAGGTGGTACATGGTGAATTTCACTTCTCGGGTACACTCGACAGTGTTCGCATGGCCAGTCTGTATATGGACGATGAGAGTGTGATGCCCATCGTACTGGAGAAGGGCGACATCGTAGTGAAGATTGAGGCTGGTCGCCAGATCGTAAGTGGCACTCCGCTCAACGATTCACTTTATGTGTTTATTGAAGAACATAACCGCTTGTCAAACCAGATGAACGAGCTCTCGCACAAGCAGAGTCAGATGTTGCTTGACGGTATAGACGAGGCAGCGATCAATGAGAAACTATCGATAGAAGCCGCCAAGATAGCCAGCGACGAAGACCGTCTTGTCACCAAATTCATAGAGGCTAACTTCGATAATGTGCTGGGTCCTGGTGTGTTTATGATGATTACCAGCCAGTATCGTTATCCTATCCTTACCCCGCAGATTGAAGACTTGATGTCGAAAGCCACAAAGGTTTTCAAGGAAGATCCTTATGTCAAGAACTACTATAAGACCGCACAGGAAAACGAGCAGCGCATGAATGGACTGGAAGAAGCGCCAACTCCTCCAGCCCCTCCCGCATCGCAGCAACCGTCAGCACCGCTGACTACTGTGCCACAAAAGTAACAGTATGAAAACAATCATATCAGGAGGAACCATTGTTAATGAAGGACGCGTATTTGATGCTGATATCATCATCAGCGATGGGCGCATCCTTGAAGTGACAGACCATCATCCCGAAGCATCGTATGACGAGTGTATCGATGCTTCGGGATGCTACGTATTACCAGGTGTCATTGACGACCATGTGCATTTTCGTGAACCCGGACTGACCGACAAGGCAGATATCGACAGCGAGAGCCGTGCCGCTGCAGCCGGAGGTGTTACTTCGTTTTTCGACATGCCTAACACCGTTCCGCAGACCACCACACCTGAGGCTCTTGCCGATAAGTTTGCACGCGCCAGTAAAGAAAGCCATGTCAATTACAGCTTCTTCTATGGTGCTACCAACGACAATGTAGATACTTTCAGTTCGCTCGATATCCACCGCATACCGGGTATCAAACTCTTCATGGGTTCTTCTACCGGTAATATGTTGGTAGATAAGCGAGAGGCCTTGGAGCGCATTTTTGCAGAGTCACCGTTGCCGTTGATGGCACATTGTGAAGATACGCAAATCATTGACCGCAACATGGCGGAGGCACAGCGCCTTTATGGGCCTGACCCCAAAGTGACACATCATCCAGAGATACGCAGTGAAGAAGCGTGCTACGAGAGTACCCGTCTCGCTGTAGAACTGGCTCGCAAGTATGATACTCATTTCCATGTGGCACACCTTACCACAGCCAAGGAACTGACTCTTATCGATCCTGTGGCTTATCCACATATCACCGCAGAGGCTACTGTGGCACATCTTTACTTCTGTGACCGCGACTATAATGCGCTCGGCACCCGTATCAAGTGTAACCCTGCCATCAAAACCGTTGGCGATCGCCATGCCTTACAACAGGCATTGACCGATGGTCGCATCAGTGTTATAGGTACAGACCATGCGCCCCATCTGTTGAGTCAGAAAGAAGGCGGATGCAAACGGGCTGCCAGCGGAATGCCGATGATACAGTTCTCATTGGTCACCATGCTCGAACTTGTCAATCAAGGCATACTGACCATCGATCGACTGGTGGAGTTGATGTGTCATCAGCCAGCGCGCCTTTTCAGCGTCCGTCAACGTGGATTCCTGCGCCCGGGCTATCATGCCGATATGGTATTGGTACGTCCCGATCATGCCTGGACAGTGACTCGCGACTGCATACAGAGCAAGTGTGGATGGAGTCCCATGGAAGGACACACCTATCTCTGGCAGGTGGAACGCACTCTGTGCAATGGTCATACGGTGTATGCCAACGGTAAGGTTGATACAGATTATATAGGAGAAGAGATTGCATTCCGATGAAGCTGACCTACGAGATAAGTGAGTTGGTGCCATACATCAATTGGATTTATTTCTATTATGCATGGCAGTTGCGCGATGCTGAGGCTCAACAGCGGCAACGCAAGGATGCCGAAGCCGTGTTGGCAGAACTCAACGGAAATTATCAGGTCTATGCGCTCTTTGAACTGTTGGAAGCCAATGCCGATGGCGACGACATCATGGCAGGTGGTCATCGCATCCCATTATTGCGACAACAGTCGGGCGATTGCCTGTGTCTTTCCGATTTTATCCGTCCGTCTTTGTCTGGGGTGAAAGACCGTATTGGTGTCTTTGCCACCAGTGTTGACCATGGTTTAGAGCGTGATTTCGATACCGATCCCTATATGAAAATGATGGTGCAGCTGTTGGCTGACCGATTGGCTGAGGCTGCTGCCGAGAAGATGCACGAGTCGGTAAGACGCACCTATTGGGGCTATGCTCCCGACGAACAATTGTCGATAGACGAACTTCATGCCGAGCGTTTTGTAGGTATTCGTCCGGCTATTGGCTATCCGTCATTGCCCGACACGAGTGTCAATTTCGTGTTGGACGAAATGATAGACCTCAAGCAGATAGGCATCCGACTGACCGAGAGTGGGGCGATGAAGCCCCATGCCAGTGTAAGCGGACTGATGATTTCCCTGCCCCAAGCACATTATTTCTCTATAGGACGTATAGGCCATGACCAATTGGCTGACTATGCCAAAAGGCGTGGACTTCCTGTCGAGGTAGTAAGAAAATTCTTGAGTTCTAATCTATGATGGTTCAATACGTTAATGGGATATTCCTGCTGATAGGTTTCGTCATTGCACCTTTGCTGTGTTATGGCGTCTGCCGCTGGCTGTTGCCACGACGCTGGCGATGCAAGATAGGCGTCGTTGGTGCGGCAGTGATCATCCTCTTGACTGCTTATGGCTGGACATTTGGTTCGCAACAATTGACAGTACGTCCTGTGACGATAGTCTGTTCCGACCTTCCCCAGTCTTTTGACGGCTATCGCATCGTGCAGTTTTCCGATGCCCATGTCGGAACGATGACGGGTTGGCGCAAAGCCATGCTTCAACGAGCGGTGGACAGTATCATGCATCAACGAGCCGACATGATCGTGTTTACGGGTGATTTGCAAAATATCGAACCACACGAACTCCCCGAACATCTTGCCCAGCTCTCGCGACTGAAGGCTCCCGATGGTGTCTATTCGGTTTTGGGCAATCACGACTATGCTATTTATCAAAAGGCAGATTCGGCAACAAAAGCCGCCAACTGCCGGTTGACCTGCGAATACGAGCACCGTGCCGGATGGCAACTGTTGCTGAACGAACACCGCACGATACGTCGTGGCAGCGATTCGCTTATCGTTGCAGGAATGGAAAATTGGGGTGTAGCCAAGCGCATGCCCCATCGTGGCGATGTAGGCAAGACACTCGCCGGACTGCAGCGCAGTGCATTTGTTGTTATGCTCGAACACGACCCATCGGCTTGGCGCGCGCGCATACTGCCCGAATCATGGGCACAACTGACCCTTAGCGGACACACCCATGGCGGTCAACTCCGACTGTTTGGGTGGTCACCTGTATCCTTCACATACGATGAGTGGGGAGGTCTTTACCATGAAGGCCGTCGCCACTTGTTTGTATCCACAGGACTTAGCGGACTCATTCCTTTCCGCCTTGGCATATCAGGCGAAATAGTAGTAATCACATTAAAGAAAACACTATAAATGATGAAATACCTTTATCGTATATACCAAATCCTGATAGCACTTCCCGTTACTGTGCTGATGACTATATGGACAGCATTTATTGTTGGCGTAGGTTGCACATTAGGCAATGGTCACTATTGGGGCTATTACCCCGGTCGTTGGTGGGCAAAAGTCATTGCCCGCATATTCCTGTTGCCCGTCACTATAGAGGGACGTGAGCACTTGGAACCCAACCAGTCGTATGTTTTTGTTGCCAATCATCAGGGGGCTTTCGACATTTTCCTCATCTATGGCTTCCTTGGTCGTAATTTCAAATGGATGATGAAATATCAGTTGGGCCGCATTCCTTTTGTGGGCTATGCCTGCAGAAAGTCTCACCAAATCTTTGTAGATAAGCGCGGTCCGAGTCATGTGAAAGCCACCTACGACAAAGCACGCGAAACCTTGCAGCATGGCAATTGCAGTGTTGTGGTATTCCCTGAAGGTGCGCGTAGCTTCACCGGACACATGGGTAAGTTTAAGAAAGGTGCATTTGCATTGGCTGATGAACTCCAGTTGCCAGTAGTTCCGCTGACTATCAATGGTTCTTTCAATGTCATGCCTCGCATGAAAGATTGTCATTTTGCTACATGGCATCCGCTCAAACTCACTATCCATCAGCCCATTTATCCTATTGGACAGGGTAGCCAGAATATTCAAGCCACGATGCACCAGGCCTATGATTCGGTGATGTCGTCATTGACTCCCGAATATCAGGGTTATGTGGAAAATCCCGACCAATAGTCTTGAAGCGACTGTTTGAAATCAAATCAGTAACGCGCAGGCGGAGACCCATAAAATTCGATTTTTTTTGAAAACTCAAATTTTTTTGGTAGTCTATAAGTATAAGTCAATTCCACCTTTCGGTATGATGACCGATTGGTGGGATTGCTTTGCTGTTATCAAACAGATGTGATGGGAATGTGGTAATCCGTATTGGGTTCGATGTCGAAGCATCGGTCGCCAAGGTATAGTCGCCCGCGTCCTTCATCACTTCTGATGCAGACATAATGGCGTTCCATCCGGATATGAATAATGCCATTTGGCGTGGGCACGCGACCCTCCATCCATTCCAAATCAGCCAAGTTGGGACGTGCTTCCCATGTTGCATAACCCGGTTGGGTGGGCTGTATGCCGAGAAAATAACGCCCTAACAGATAGACTGGCGACGCTCCCCAGGCATGACACAGACTCTTACCGTAAGGGCGACCATACATCGCCAGATGTTCTGTACCTTGTTCAGAAGGAATGTATTTTTCCCAAAAAGAAGTGGCACCTTCTCGAAGCATACCACCCCAGTAGTTGCGTATCTCTTGTAAAACCTGTGTTTGCCTGCCCATCATGCACAGTGCCTCCAGTTCGTAAAAGCGCATATAGGGTGTGGTGATAGGATCTATTTTATTGTTTTCCATCACGCTGTCCACGATATTGCGCTTCGTAGCATCATCTACAATATTGTAGAGAATGGCAAATATATTGGGAAACTTCGTAATCTGATGGTTTGTCTCGCCTTCTTCAATGGCATGTTCCCAAGCCTGCCGATCATCGTTCCATAAGAGTTGTCGGGTCTTGCAGATCACATTTTCAGCCAGTTGCTGATAGGGGTCTGTCTGATGGAGTAGGGTAGCACAGGTGTGCATGGTCATCAGAGCCTTGTAGAACAATATCTGTTCGAAAGCCAATACCCCTCGTTTGTGCATGGGGAAATCCACCCAATCTACAAAAATCCAGTCGTCAGCCTTGCCTTCCACCAGTCCATCGCTATTGGTACGCTCTAAAACATAATCCATGAGCGTGCACATCTTCGGATACATCTCGCTGATGAAAGTGAGGTCGCCCGTATATTGGTAATAGTCGAGAATGGACTTAAACCAATAGAAGGTGTAGTCCATAATGGTATTGATGTGTGCAGTGACAGGGTCTTTCCCCCGTAGCTGACGTATGGTGCGCTTCACACATTCGGTGTCGAAACGCAGATAATAGTTCATCAGATAAGACTGTATGGCATCGCCCGACCATGTCCATCGGTCGCGCTTGATACCATCCAAGAAAAATTCTCGTGTGGTGAGATCCATCGTGTAAGCGCCCACTTCCCATATCTTGTTGAGCAGTTTGTCGGAACAAGCGAATGTACCGCTGTGGCTTTCGTCATACGGCGCATATTCATAGTCCATCGATAAACTGTCGTAATGGCTATTGTCTGCTGTTTCCACATAGATATAGCGGAAAGCCTTGCTACCCAGTTCTTGATGGGGCGATACGACGTCGAGCGTTTCGCAGTGGTCTTTGTCGAGTGCTTCTTCACGACTCTCACCATAGTATATATGTGCCACACCAACCAGTCCCGATAGACGGACGTAGCCGAAAGTTTCCCGTCCGAAGTCGTAGAGCATGCCTTCGCCAATACTTTCTTGTGCTATGGGTTCTTGTCGTAGTGTGGGCAGTCGGTAGGCAGACGGTGGAGTGTCCATACGGTCAAAGTTCCATTGTGCAGCTGGAACATAGATTCCAGAACCGTGAGCCACTCCGTTTTCATCAATCCATATCTTATCTTCATAGGTAGCTAACCATGATGAATTGCTTTGTATGGTCATACCTTTGATGAAGAGTGCGGGTGGGGTAGATTGGTTCCACACCTTGAAATTCAGTCGGTGGGCTCCTGCCGGAATCAGAAATTCATCAGGCATGCCAAACTGCAATTTGCCATCGAGCATGAAGTTGAACAGTCCTTCGGCCTTGATGTGGATGGTTTCTGACTCTGCCAACTCTACAGTAGTGGAAAACTCTACCGTGGGCCAATGGGAATCCTGCTTCCAGAACGGAGGAAACATAGCCCCCCGTTCTGTTCGCCGGTTATTGAATTGATTGCCGAGCCACACTTCAAAATCACCAGGATACCATATCCATGTAGCGTGCGGCATAGGATTAGATGTCATCGCCATAGCGTTCGTGTGTGATTTGTTCAAGTGATTTTCCTCTTGTCTCAGGCGCACCGATAGTACCTATGAGCAGTGAGATAACAAGTAGGGCAACCATGCAGTAGGCAGCTACGGTAAAGCCTTCGCCATGTTCACCATATATATATACGAAGCACAGGCCCCATACTGCCGACAGGCTACGAACGATGAAGAACATCACTCCTTGTGCAGCGGCACGGTATTTGGCAGGGAACAATTCTGATGCCCACAACGCATAGAAAGCCTGTGCAGAGAAACCAGCCTGTATGCCCCACAATACGGTATAGATAATCAATCCCCAGATGCTTGTCACCCCTACGGTAATAACCATTCCCCATGCAGCAATAGCAAATATGCCGCCCATGAAGAACAGCCAGCGCTGATTGACACGATCTACAAGCATGGAGAAGATGAAAGTGGTGATGATAATCAACGTCCATTGGCCTACGGTCAATAGGTTGGCATCGGCATTAGACAAGCCACCGGCTGTCTCGAAAATATGGGGTTGGAAGAATCCCATCACCGATGCCACAAGATTCCATGTGAGATACATGCCAGCAAGGAATGCGATGGTCACAATGTTGACACGGTTGGTCAACAAACTGGCAAATGAGAATGCCGAACCCACTGCTGGTTTCTCTTGTTCGCGTTCCTGTGCGGCTTTCCATTCCGCCGACTCGTCGAGCTGGCGCTGCAAAAGCCATGCTACCAGTGCAACGAGAAACAATGAGGCGAATACGATACGTGAGCTAAACACGTTGAGCTCGGCTCCGCTACCCGTTACACCAAACATGGCAGCCAGTTCTTCTACCATATAAAAGCAGATTCCTTCTGTTCCTGCACCTGCTGTGGGTGGCGCCAAAAGGGTTCCAAACAGCAGGATAAAAGTAGGACCTACACCCCATGCCATCTGTGAAATGCCGATATTGCGACCTCTGTTGCCTATCTCGCTACTCTCTGAGATATAGGTCCATGAGGCTGGCACTCCCACACCTACGCTGACACCGGTGATGAGAAATCCTGTCAGCAGCATGGGAAAATTGGTGGACAGGAGAATGAGCAACACACCGGTCATATATACCAGCATATTGTAGGTGTATATCACTTTTCTGCCATATTTATCGGCAAGTACACCGCCGATAATGGCACCAATGGCTGCTCCCAGACAGTTGGCACTGATGGCATTGAGCCATCCGAGATGACCTTCGGTCAGTTGCAAATAGTCTTTCCAGAGTGTCAGTCCTGCGGCTCCAGCCACAATGGCTCCCGCATCGAGATAGTTGGTCAGTGATACTGCGATAGTACTCTTTAAACTGTTTTTCTTGTTCATTGTTTCGAAGTGTTATAAGTGTTTGTTATTGGATTTACTATTAGTTTTTGGCACGTCCAGCAGACTGTTTGATGGATTCGCTTACTGATGGACCATTGTTCTCCCATGTGTTGCCCGGTCCACAGGCATTCTTCAGATATTTCTCTTCTGGTGTCCAGTTGTTGCGCAGGGTGATATGGCTTGATCCTTCATCGGTATAGAGATAGAACCAGTGGGCAGGGTCGTGTACGTAGGAAGGGCGTGCAATGTCGCGCACTACATTCTCTTCAATGATAGTGCCTGGTTGGTTGCCCAGGGTATAGATGCCTGCACAGTCGTACATGTGTTGGGCATAATTATAGATGAGATTGCCTTTCACTCGGTTGTTGCCCATGCAGGTGCGGTTGCGATTCCATCCCCATCCCAGCGAGATACCGGTGTATGAGATGTCGTGGATGGTGTTGTGTTCGATATTCATTCCGTTGACATATCCGGCGGCAATAGCCACACAGCCCCAGTCTTCATTGGTCACATCATAGAATTCGGACTGCGCTACCGTTTGCATGCTACATACTTCTCGTTGGTCCATTGGCTTGTAGGGACGGTGGGTCTCCAGTCCTTCAGGTGAGAACGAACCGCAGACCAAACCGTTCATGGCAATATCGGTAAATACACATTGACTGACACGACCACCCTGACAGCCGATTTGATAGTCGAGACCAGAACCTCCCAGATGCTCAAAGCGGCAGTCGCTAAAACTAATATCATCGCCGTGATAGATTTCTACAGTAGCGGCTGCACGTCCCAACCATCCTTGGTTGTCGAGCTTGTGGTTGTTGGGACGGTCAATCTGTGGTCGCAGTTTGTAGGCTTCAGTCAGATACATTCCTGCCTGCAAGGGCACATGACCTTGTGTTGACGGACGTAACCATGTGGTATGTGAGAAGTTGATACCCTGGATCGTGATGTCTTCCACTGGATGTTCGGCAGTGCCAACCACACGAAACAATGTTTCCAAAAGGGGAATGGTGGCTTTCAGTGACGAGGCTGTCTCGCCCTGTCGGGGCATGTAGTAGAGTTTGTGGGTCTGTATGTCGTGATACCATTCACCAGGCTGGTCAATGAGTTCTTTGGCATTGGTCAGATAGAAAGGTGATGGATGTTTGGTGTCGGGTGTCATGGGCGAAGGCCATGGATGCTCAAACTGCAAGCGTGCTTCGGGTTGGTGAAAGGTGATTGCCGCTGAATCGCCCTCATAGCGTATGGATTTGATGCGGAGATTTGAGGTGCACCACATTTCATGAAGCACCATTTCTGCATGTGACGCCTTGGCTATGCGTTGTGCTGCCTGTCGCGGAATCCACAACTCCTGACGTTTCTTGTCGTAGGTCATGATACGGTTCATCTGTTCAAAGTCTGCCACATCGCGTGCACGAACAGCTTTCTTGCCGTTGGTCCACAACTGTCGGAAATCGATGGGGCGACCGTTCACTTCGGGAACATCTGCCACAAGTAGTTTCCCCTTCCGCTTCCATGCAGATAGGTTGAGACCTCCACTGATGGTAGTTCCTTTTCCAGTGATGGTCAGATGGCTGTCTTCTGGTCGCAGGGTGATGGGTTGGTCAATATAATAGGTAGCGCTATCAGCCAACTGCAGTGTGACATTAGAGGCTTGTCCCAACCGATGCATCTCTCTGGCTTGTCTGATAGCGTCTATCAACGATTCGTTTTTGCCTACTGTGATATGGGCTGTTTGTTGGCGGTTGACAGGTGCAGTACGGTCCAGCGGCAACCAGATGCTCATATCGGTTTTGCCTCTGTTGTCCCATGCATAGTATGGAATCAGACGGATCTTTGCAGTTTTTGTGGCTGGTTGTGTGATTTCTCGGTAAAGGGGATTGTTGTTCCATGCTTCGCCTTGGCGCAACAAAGCCTCTCCTTCCAAGGCTGTCACTTCATGACCGTCGATGGTCATCTTGACGGGAGTCAGTAGGATGTCAGCGGGAATGATGATGTCGTTGATGTGATGTCCGCCCTCAATATCGTTGCTTTCCAAACAATATACCAACGGACCATACATGATGGCTACTTGGTTTTTATTTTCTTCAACCAACGGATTGCTTTCCATCAAGCGTGGGCGCAATGGAATATTGATGCTGACAGCCTGTGATTTCTTTTGGTCTATAGCTACTGCCGTGTAGCTGTTGGCTGTAGCCTGTTGACCGTTTATCGTGGCAGACTTTGCCCATGATGGCATGCGTACCATCAATGTGTGGATGCCTTTAGCCTGATGGATATGGAGGTCTATCTGTCCGTCGTAGGGATAAGCCGTATGCTGTTCGATGTCGATACGCTCGGTTTTCAGACGATTTTCGCCAAAGAGATTGACATAGAGCGTGTCACTTTTTACAGCATAAGCATATTCCTGAGCTTCGCATAGTGTACGCAGGGTGTTGGGCGGACAACAGAAACATGATATGTATTCCTGTCGCTCTTTGGGCCAGCGCATGGTGTAGGGGAATGAGGCGGTGCGACGCAGAGCCTCGGTATAGAAGAAACGCTTGCCATCGAGCGATATGCCACTGAGAATACCATTGTAGAGCTCGTTCTCCACATTATCTATATATTTGGCATCGGCAGTGTTTTCAAACATACGCCAAGAGAAAAGCAGTTGTCCAATCTGTGCACATATTTCGTTGTGGGCAGCCTCATTGGGCAGCTGAAACTGACGACCATAAGCCTGGTGTATCTGTTGGATGCTGGGCTGATCGTAGGTTGTGCCATCGGGCGATACTCCATCGTAGAGCGCTCCGCATCCTCCCATGATATAGATTTTATGCTGGATAATGTCATCCCAGATCGCTGTCAGGTTCTTCATCAACTGTGCCTCTCCGGTCTCGGCATAGAGGTCTGCCACACCTGCATAGAGATAATTGGCACGTACGGCATGTCCCATGGCTTCATATTGTTGGCGGAAAGGTATGCGATCTTGGTTGTGGTCTTCTCCGTTTTTTACCGAATCGCGTATGGCAATAAGCCCTTTGGCGAGTTGCAGATACTTTGGATTGCCAGTGGCACGATACATTTCGGCGGCACCCATATAGTGTGACGGACAGATGGCGTTGCGCGATAGTTCGGCGGCATCGTTGGTAAGAAAGTCGTAAAGGAAGTCGGCTGCTTTCTGTGCGCAGTTGAAAAGTGTCTTCTTTCCCGTTGCTCTCCAGTGTATGATACCTGCTGTCATCAGATGTCCAAGGTTGTAGGTTTCGAAATTCAGCCTTGAGGCAAAGGCCTTTTTATGGTCGTTGCCTATTTCAATGCCGATATTGGTATGGTCGCCAGCATGCGAGTCGATGCCGGCATTACGTTCTGAGATAACTACTGGCGTGTGGATGTAGCCATCGTTGCGCTGTGCCAAAGCTACCTGTTGGATAAACTGATCCATCAGTTCGTCGAGCTTTTTATCCTTGGTCACAGCATAGACAGCAGCGCAAGCTTCCAGCCATTTATACATGTCGCCATCATGGAATGGCGGTCCATGGTGTACTCCTTTGACGGTTCCTGCTGCCACTTCAAAATTTCGAAAGCCGTGAGAAAGATCGGGGTTGTTCCAAGTGTTCCACATGTTCCAAATACCGGTTGATGCAAAAACATTGAAACGGTCTCCCCAAAAACCTCCTGTCCATCGGGTAGCACCAATAGGCAAATTATGGGCATGAGTCTGCTGGCTGTTGCGTGTGTCGGTCAGTCCTTGTGCCTGTATGGCCATGGTGCATCCTGTCAAGAGGAATGCACAAAGCGTTTTCTTCATATACTTGTTTTTTGTCAGTCTTAATATCTATTTTATATTTAAGACGGACAAAGGCTTGTTTTGTCGTCAGACAAACATCAAAGAACTCATCACTAAGTCGCTTACGAACAGTCCGCGACGGGTAAGATGCAGATGGTGGCCGGTAAGCTCCAGCAGGCCATCGCTTAAAAACGGTTGTGCTTCTTGGAGACAATATTGCCGATGTTGCGGTGTGAGGATATTAAGATCGAGTCCTTCTTTTGTGCGAAGCGCCACGGTGATACGGTCATTGTAACGAGTATTGCCGTCGATAATTTCGCTTTCGAAAGGCAGTTGGCCTTTCTCTATACTATCGATGTATTGTCGGATATCTGCCACATTCCATAGACGTTCATAAAGATTGAAGGAGTGGGCGGCTGCTCCTAATCCAATATATGGCTTTTCTTGCCAGTAACTGCTGTTGTGGCGCGACCGACGTGTGGGTTTGGCAAAATTGCTAATCTCGTAGTGCTCAAAACCTGTTGCGGTCAGACGGTCTATAAGACGCTCGTACATCTGTCTCGACAGTTCCTCATCAATCTCTTCCACTTCACCTCGTTGCATCATGCGATAGAGTGGGGTACCTTCCTCATAGGTCAGGGCATAGGCTGATAAGTGTTCCACATTGAGTGCAATGGCTTGGTTGATGTCATCGTCCCATTCTGGTAAAGTCTGCTTGGGGAAACCGTATATCAAGTCGATACTGATATTGTCAATACCCGCTTGCCGTAGTAGTTTGACCGCTGTACTTACTTGACAGGCTTTATGGCGACGGTGAAGAAACTGCAATCTATGGTCGTCGAAGGTCTGTACACCCATACTCACCCGATTGACAGGAAGTGACTTCAGTGCTTCTGCCAATTGTGCTGTCACATCATCAGGATTACATTCGATGGTCACTTCCTCTAACTGGAGGCGATACACCTCTTTTATATATGAGAACAACTGACGTAATTGTTGGATGCTGAGTTGGCTCGGTGTGCCTCCACCCAAATAGATGGTAGTGATGGTTTCTTCGGTAGGACGAAGTGACATCTCTTTGCATAGCGCATCAACATAGCGCTGCTGCAGGTCAAGACCAACAGTAGAATAGAAGCCGCAATAGATGCAACGGCTCGCACAAAACGGAATATGCAGATATAAACCAGCCATAATAGGTGCAAAAGTACTAATAAAGTTTAATATTTAAAAGCAAACGCTTGTTTTTCGCAGATAATTTCATAACTTTAGCCTCCGATAACTTAAAACGTAAAAAACCTAATAAAACTATAGTCCTATGAAAGTTTATCAGACTAACGAAATTAAGAACATTGCACTGCTCGGCAGTGCGGGTAGCGGCAAGACCACCCTTGCCGAGAGTATGCTTTTCGAAGCCGGTATTATCAAACGCCGCGGAACGGTAGAACAAAAGAATACCGTTAGCGACTATTTCCCTGTTGAACAGGAGTATGGTTACTCGGTGTTTTCAACCGTCTTCCATGTGGAGTGGAATAACAAAAAGCTGAACATTATCGATTGTCCAGGTTCTGACGACTTCGTCGGAGGTGCTATTACCGCCCTCAACGTTACCGATCAGGCTGTGATTCTCATCAACGGACAGTATGGTCCAGAGGTTGGCACACAGAATGCCTTCCGTTATACAGACAAATTAAACAAGCCTGTTATATTCCTCATTAACCAGTTGGACCGCGAACATTGCGACTTCGATTCGCTGTTGGCCAATATGAAGGAGATTTATGGCGACAAGTGTGTGCCTGTGCAATATCCTATTGCCACTGGTCCTGGCTTCAATGCAGTAATTGACGTGCTGCTGATGAAGAAATACTCATGGAATCCCGAAGGTGGTGCACCAACCATTGAAGACATCCCTGCAGAGGAGATGGATAAAGCAAAGGAAATGCATGCTGCCTTGGTAGAGGCTGCCGCAGCCAACGATGATACACTGATGGAGAAATTCTTCGAGAGTGAATCACTGACAGAAGATGAAATGCGTGAAGGTATCCGCAAGGGACTTGTTACTCGCAGCATCTTCCCTGTGTTCTGCGTTTGTGCAGGCAAGGATATGGGTGTACGCCGCTTGATGGAATTCTTGGGCAATGTAGTACCTTTTGTTAGCGAAATGCCTAAACTCCACAATACACGTGGTGAGGAAATAACTCCAGATGCCGCAGGTCCTACTTCTATCTATTTCTTCAAGACTGGTATGGAACCGCATATTGGTGAGGTGTCTTATTTCAAGGTAATGAGCGGAACACTTAAGGCTGGTGCAGATTTGCAGAATGCTGATCGTGGCTCGAAGGAGCGCATTGCTCAGATATATGCTTGTGCAGGAGCCAACCGTATTGCTGTTGATGAAATGCACGCTGGTGATATTGGTTGTACCGTCAAACTGAAGGACGTGAAGACTGGCAACACACTCAACGACAAGGATACCGACAATCGTTTTGATTTTATCAAATATCCAAATCCTAAATATTCACGTGCAGTTAAAGCCATTAACGAGGCAGAAACCGAAAAGATGATGGCAGCCCTGACTAAGATGCGTCAAGAAGATCCTACATGGGTGGTTGAGCAGTCAAAGGAATTGCGTCAGATTATCGTTCGTGGACAGGGTGAATTCCACCTACGTACACTGAAATGGCGTATGGAAAACAACGAGAAGATCAAGATTGAGTATATTGAACCGAAGATTCCGTATCGTGAAACTATTACTAAGGCTGCACGTGCCGATTATCGTCATAAGAAACAGTCGGGTGGTGCTGGACAGTTTGGTGAGGTTCACATGATCGTAGAGCCTTATGCCGACGGTATGCCTGCTCCTACAGTATTCAAATTTGGCGGTCAGGAATATCGTATCAACGTCAAAAACCAGGAAGTTGTTGACTTGGAGTGGGGCGGTAAGCTCGTATTCATCAATTCTGTAGTAGGTGGTGCTATCGATGCTCGTTTCATGCCTGCAATTCTCAAAGGAGTAATGGAGCGTATGGAGCGTGGACCGCTGACAGGATCTTATGCTCGTGATGTACGTGTTATTGTCTATGACGGAAAGATGCACCCAGTAGATTCTAACGAACTCTCATTTATGCTTGCAGCTCGCAATGCTTTCTCGGCTGCGTTCCGTGAGGCAGGACCAAAAGTTCTTGAGCCTATCTATGACCTTGAGGTATATGTACCAGCTGACTATATGGGTGATGTCATGAGTGACCTGCAAGGCCGTCGTGCACTTATTATGGGTATGGACAGCGAAGCTGGTTATCAGAAGCTTTCTGCTAAGATTCCTTTGAAGGAGCTGAGTAACTACTCTATAGCTCTCAGTTCTATCACTGGCGGTCGTGCTTCGTTCACCACTAAGTTTGCGTCATATGAGCTTGTTCCGAACGAAATTCAGCAGCAGCTTATCCAACAGCATGAGGCTGAAACTAAGGAAGAAGAATAATATTATAACGGATATAATAAGTTTTTTATAAGAACAATTAATCAGCGGATACTGCTCTTGAATGGGAGTAAGTCCGCTGTTTTTCTTTGTTAGATAACGTAAACAAGTATTTACTTCGTTATTATCCGATAATGGTAAAAAATACTTGTTGTATAGATTGAATCAGATGAATACACAAAAGAAAATGGCTGAACCAAAGTCCAGCCATTTTGATATGATGTTGTTCGACGGATTACTCGCCCTGAATAGCTGCAACACCAGGAAGAACCTTACCCTCGATGGCTTCGAGCAATGCACCACCACCAGTAGAAATGTAAGATACCTTGTCGGTGAGACCGAACTTGGTGCAGCATGCAACAGAGTCACCTCCACCAATGAGAGAGAATGCACCTTCTGCTGTAGCGGCAGCAATGGCATCACCAATAGCTTTTGAACCAGCGGTGAACTCATCGCACTCGAATACACCAGCAGGACCATTCCACAGAATGGTCTTAGCACCCTTGATAGCCTCTGCAAATTTCTTCTGTGCCTCTGGACCTGCATCGAGACCTTCCATACCAGCAGGGATAGCATTTGAAGGATATACCTCAATTTTAGAATTGGGCTTAATGGTCATGGTAGCAAAGTCGAGGTTGTCGCAGCAAACAGCATCTGGAGCCATTACCAACTCTACGCCCTTCTCAGCAGCAAGCTTCTCTACGTTGAGTGCTACATCGAGCTTATCCATCTCAACGATAGACTGACCGATCTCGCCACCATGTGCCTTAGCGAAGGTATAGGTCATACCACCACAGAGGATGAGCTTATCGGCTTTGCCGAGCAGATTCTCGATGATACCGATTTTTGAAGATACTTTTGAACCACCCATGATGGCTACGAATGGGCGCTTGATGTTGCCGAGAACGGCATCTACAGCAGCTACTTCCTTCTCCATAAGCAGACCGAGCATCTTGTTGTCGGCATCGAAATAGTCAGCGATAACAGCGGTAGAGGCATGTTTGCGGTGTGCAGTACCGAAAGCGTCCATAACATAGCAGTCAGCGTATGATGCCAAAGTCTTGGCAAATTCTTTCTGGCTGGCCTTCATAGCTTTCTTAGCCTCTTCGTATGCGGGATCCTCCTTGTCGATGCCTACGGGTTTGCCTTCCTCTTCAGGATAGTAGCGCAGGTTTTCGAGCAGGAGCACTTCACCGGGCTTCAGTGCGGCAGCAGCCTCCTGAGCCTTTGCACAGTCGGGAGCAAACTTTACTTCGGGTACACCGAGTGCTGCAGCAACGGCGTCTTTAATCTGACCCAGTGAAAGTTCGGGCTTTACTTTTCCTTTGGGTTTGCCCATGTGTGACATGATGATGAGTGCACCACCTTTGTCGAGGATGAGCTTCAGTGTAGGAACAGCACCGCGAATACGAGTGTCGTCTGTGATCTTACCCTCTTTGAGGGGTACATTGAAATCTACGCGGACAATAGCCTTTTTACCGGCAAAGTTGTAATCTTTGATTTTCATAATGCTTTATAATATTGTTAGTTGAATTTAATGTTTCCATCTAATCGCACGCAAAGTTACGAAAAAGATTAAACATTGCGGTTGTTTCGATAGATAATTTTAAGTTTTTTAGACGATTTACTGATATAATGTAAGGCGGAGT